>Ga0307516_10000137_pt1 | contig 87894 bp, 119 predicted proteins | sample 19_EM_MG_FD_203310 | JGI IMG/M metagenome (GOLD analysis project Ga0307516, IMG submission 203310) | Populus trichocarpa ectomycorrhiza microbial communities from riparian zone in the Pacific Northwest, United States - 19_EM | ecosystem: Host-associated > Plants > Roots > Unclassified | place... | reverse complement strand
TGGCTGTCGGACCTGTCTCTGCTTCGCCATCACCGACGACGCATACAACGACGAGATCAGGGTTATCCATGACTGCGCCAAAGGAGACACTGAGAGCATAGCCCAATTCACCACCTTCGTGGATCGCACCTGGCGTCTGGGCACTGACGTGGCTGGGAAAGCCACCCGGGACGCTGAAACGCGGTATCAAGTTATTGAGGCCTTGGTAGTCTCGACTATAATGGGGATAGAAGGTGCTGAGGGAGTCTTCGATCCAAAGGGAGGCGAGAATAGCGGGAGCGCCGTGGCCTGGGTTGAGAATGAGGTGGGGCGAGTAGTTGAGCTGAGGGGTGAATACGTACCAGGCCCGACCACCAATAGTGCATCGAGGCCGGTGTTCTTGATGATCCTGTTTACATGCGCATATATGAGCACTAGACCGGGACAGGTGCCCCAGTGGCCCAGAAGACGGGGTTTGATCATGTCGGGAGTGATCTTCTTTTGGAGGAGAACGTTGTCATTCAAGAATATCATGGCTGAAGAAACATTGAATGAGAAACTGGAAAAAGGGTTCTTGGTTGGGTACCTGCTGCGATGTAGTTTGCAGCCCTGGTGAAGAGCTGGACGGACTTGTGTTCGTTGTCCGACAAGAAACCGTGGGTGTTGAGCTGGACGGCATACTTGAGGATGTCGTCTGACAGACGCGACATGTCGGGGGGAGGGTTTGCTTGAGCGAGTAGCTGGCCCGGCATGGTGGGAGATGGAGGAGGGGGAGGGGGGGACGCGCCTTATAAGACATGTTTTGAGATGACGACGCGTGAATGACGTCGGGGCATGGAGACGACGGTAGGCACAGCCACAGACAAAACTTCTTTCAGTCCCAGCATGAAACCGTCTCGCCCGACGCTCCTCGTCCTCTCCTCCCTCCTCCTCGTCCTCGTCCTCCCCCTCGAGGTGGCTGCCTCCCTTCCCCCCCGTCAGCTCCTCCCCACCCCAAAATCTAACACTTCCACCACGTCCCCTACCACGTCCCCCACCACTTCCCCCACCACGTCTCCCACCACCTCGCCTACCACGTCTCCCACCACGTCTCCCACTACTTCACCTACCACTTCACCTACCACCACACCCACCACTACGCCCACCACTGCGCCCACCACCACACCCACCACCCCGCCCACAACTACCCCCACACCTCCCCCCGGTGTCGTCACCTCAGATACGTCTGGGTCTGGAGACGTAGTTACCGTCACAAAGTCCAACTCGAACTCGTCGTCGTCATCATCCTCTTCCCCTTCCAGCGCATCTAGCAAGGCAGCGGATTCGGGTGGCAGCGGTTCCTTCGGTACCGGTTCTATCATTGGTGTCTCTGTCGCTGGTGGTGTCGCTCTCATCGCCATCATCGCCTTCTTCGTCTGGAAATTCACCAGGAAGCGCTTCAGCGATTTCGATGACAGTGCGTCCCATCGTCCGTTTTCTCACCCTTCTTCCTTTTTCTTAGCCATCTCCCTCAGACGAAGCCATCAAATGGCCCGAGTTGAATGCTCATGGTGGTGGAAGCGACTCTCATGCATTACCCGTCACCAACACCGGCAGAGCAGGCTTCGAGACTGGTTCCGATGCGTCTCTCTCGCGGGTCCCATCAGCCTCCAATTATTCAACCCCCGACGTGGGAATGGGAGCCGGCGATCCATACGCCGTACCTCCACTTCCCCATATGAATCCCAATCAACCTTATCGAGACGACCCAACCGCAGCAACAGGCTATTACGACCCCTATCGCGGTCCTATCCCAGGGACACTCGAGCATGGCGTGGATGACTACGGAGAGGCTATACCCATGACCCAGATGGGACCGCAGGCGGCCTATGGCGGTGGCAGGAACTCGCCAGCACATTTTGGAGCGGGAAGGAGTTCCCCAGGTCCTCAGGTTGCCTATACATCAGGTCGGGCTTCTCCCGGTCCTCAAATCGCATACCAGGTCGGCAGGGCCTCACCCGGACCCCAGGCTTCTTATGATGTCTACGGCCATAGACAATGATCTACACAGTCCCTTGTACCATGACGGCTTGATATCCTTCCTGGTAGAACCTGCTCATGGGCGCCAGGCCGCTTGTGCGGATACTTATGCCCCGTAACGTTTATTTGAGAACTAACTGGTGAATAGTTGGTGTGGTGGTCTTTATCAGTCTCTTGATTTCTTGTCTTCGGTCACCTTTCATCTACTTTACAAGTGTATGGCATTTCTTGGGTTCGGGGTGACAGAATGTTGACGAGTGCAGAATAATTATGACTAAGAGAACTTTCAATACATAAATCTCCTTTCATGCGTCTACTATGGCCAATCGACCCAGCGGCATTTTGAAATCCATACTCCAGCCCGACACGCGGCCCTCTTCCGCCCCCATTTCTATTCCGACACGCATCTCTAGGACGTCTTCTGTCGAACGACCATCATCGATCCCTCCCGCATTGCGAGCACACTCTCGATCTCGAGTCTCCAGCGACTCTTTTCGAGGGAAGGATGTAGCGCAAGACATGGATCTGACCGGCCTCCTCCAGCAATCAGAACATTTGGTCGTAAAAACCAGGATAGGCAGCGTCTTGTCCAGGGGCTTCATCCTCAAGACAGATCATTATCCATCAGGTGCTTTTTCATCGCACCAGTCTTTTGATCCCATTCAACCCTGATACCCCCACAGGGCGTGCGCTGGATTTGGATCTCAATGTCCATGGCGCGCCAAACTTCAGGGCCCCCCGCATCGGTGATTTCAACGTGTTCGGTGCAGCTCAACCACGCACACAAGGTCTGAGGGCCATCTTGTCCATTCTTCGCTGCAGGCCTGGGACACCGAACCCTTCGCACGTGGTATGGTTCTCCACTCGCGAGGAACCCATCAGTAAGTCTTTCCTTGTCCCAAATCACGCCCTCCAACAAACCCCAGTGTTCCGACGTACCATTCAACATGTAATTGCCGTAGTCGCTTATTAAAGCATCTGTCTTTATCCAGTCTACATCTCTGGACGTCCGTTTGTGCTGCGAGACGTATCTGAACCGAGGCGTACGCTCCCTTTGTCCGATCGAGCCGAGAATCTCGAAGCCATTGAGGAACGGTTGAAAAAGGATATCTTGCAGGAGGCTACAAGGTGGGGTCTATTTGAACTTGATGTTTCTGCACAACTCTATCCCAATTCCACGTAGATACGGTGGATTGGTGCTCACGCATAACGAAGTCGGTATGCCTGGCTTAGTCTTTGCACTCGTACATGTTGAGTTGATCGATTCCTCTAAAGCGGCTGATAGCGGCGAAGGCGCAATATTGCCAACGTGGACGGCAGTCGATGATAACAACGTAAAGACTTCCAGAGAGCTTTGGGAGCATATGACAACGCAAGGTTGGAATGTTGATGTTCGTATATGCGTCTTCGTTTGGCAGCCATTCTCATTCTCGTCTCTTTCGATTTTACAGTACCACCGGTTGGCCACGTCACTATCATTGTGGAGCTGTCTCTAAAACAGAATCTTGTAGCATTCCAATCTCACCAGACAGGCCGATCGAGGTAGGCTGCGTAGGTTGTTTAATGCTATTTTACTCATTGTCGTCAGGATAACTACCTTGATGCTTATGCCCGAGTTGTTCGCGACACGGACCCTCTCAAGACTTCATTGGTTTTCTCCTGCGGTATGGGTGCTGTGCGCACAACATTCGCTATGGTCGCAGCCTCCCTTGTACGGAGGAAACAACTCATTGCTCGAGGTATAGCCGATCCATATGCAGGCAAGCTAACGGGATCCATGTCTCCAAGTAGTTCTGCCGTAGGCCCAGGTATGAACTCGGTTAGTACAACAGTCAACCGCTTCCTACCATCACTGAAGCTGGCTGGCTTGAAAATAGCCAACAAACTCGGTAACTGCCATTTATAAGATAAGAGTGCCGTTTCTCACTTTCCTACAGCAAACAGAAGCACGGATTCTCCTGACCCTCGAACAGGCCAACGCACAGCAAGAACTTAACAAATCTCTTCTCAGGTTGACTTATCTTCTTCAACAATGTAAGGTTCCGAAAGTTCATATTTCTCGCGTTCAGCTGATAGTCGTGACGCCAGGCCTCCAGAACAAGAACTCTCAATCGGCGATCGAACTGTTAATGGCCAAACCTGCACTTTTGGAAAATCTGCGCAAAGCTCACCTGGGGAATTACGGCGTAATTCTGAGTTTGCTGGGTTGTCTCGATCACGGGATTCAGGACAAGAAATTGGTGGATCGCATCATCGATGCTAGTACGTGAGAATGTTTGGCTACGAATGAAATCAATTCAAGTGATCTTTGTAGCCGATCAAGTAACGAACCTGCGTGAAGATATTCTAATATACCGGCTCAAATATTCTTTGACTAGTATGGAAGAAGCAGAAGGCGAAAATTACTTGCAAAAAGCAGTGAAGGCACTCGAAAAATAGTCTGTTGGGATGTATCTCATGGCCTATGATCCTTTTGTGTTGATATCTTGCGTTCCAGCTTCTTCATGATTGCCTTTGCCAGCTACGTAGAGAGCTCCGGAGAAGATTTCTCACAAAGCTTTGCTGATTGGCTCAAGGTCGGTTTTGATCTTCATTGCTTTACGTCTGATGTCAACGGGATGGGTCAGGCAAGGACAGAAATTTCCAAGTACGTCAAATATCAGTCAGCATCTTCTTTGGACCGACGTGATTACTATACCCTGCAGCCAAATCAAATTCCTTCGCAAGTCATTTGGCTCACGCCTTAACGTATTCAATCCCGTGAACGATCTTTCCTCCCTTTCGAAATCTGGTTCCGAAGAACGATCGCTTGTGCCCGGTAAGAAGAACGATGTCGCAATCGCTGGAGGGCAGATCCTTGGCGATGAGTATTCCGACCATGTGGTGAAGGTATTGTTGCCACTATCCGCGCGTTAAATCGAGCGTGATCTTTGTTTTTCTCAGAACCGAAGTGGTATCATTTTACGGGAGAGGTCAGGATTTTGCACTCTTGTTCTGATAATTTCGTTCATTCCTGTGAACATCTCAAAAGCACGTTGTTGAAGTCAGATCAATGGCTTCGCGAGTCACACCAGGTCGAGCGTGGCGTTCGTGGAGCAATCAACTTCCGTCAAGTTCACAACACGAACATATATGCCCTTGGCCAACCTTCCTCGGCAGCGATTGATGAAGTTTTAAGACGTGTAAAGGACGCTCACTCTTCTGCACAGCGAATCGTATGGATTACCCTTCGGGAGGAACCGGTGGTGTATATCAATGGAGCTCCATATTGTTTGAGGAGAGAGGGGTTTTCATTGCGGAATATGAAAGGTCATAAAAGTCTCTTTTGGACGTTGCCATCCTCATGACGATTCATTAGATTATGGTGGCATATCTGGTTTTCGTCTGGAGGTTTTGGAGGAAAGACTACGGGATGATGTTATAGCAGAGCTCCATGCATTTGGTGGGAGGTGATGAAAGGTATCTTTGACTACTCACCGACAAATTTTCTGATGCGGTGTGGTTAGAGTTTTGCTACATACCGAAACCGCGGACGGAAGCGTTGTACCTATCTGGGAAGAAGTCACGGAAGAAAATGTTGTCGCGTTGAAGGATATCATGGCTGCACGCCAAACGACAAACGGGGTTGATCTTCAATATTACCGAGTCCCAATCACGGCAGAGCGACCTCCAGATTTCACTGATCTCAGCGATCTCATTGACGTTGTAATACGGGCGTCCACTAACACTCCTATCGTGGTCAACTGTCAACTTGGCCGTGGTCGAAGCACGTTGGCATCAGTGGGTCAACCGGATTGGTCCTTCCGCTTTGTTCTCAGCTTTCCAATTTCAGATCATATTGCTTTTGATTCGGCAATGGTTGGAAAGACATCAGTCTCCAGGAGGACCGACTGCTCCTGGACGGCCCAAGCCGCGATCTATGTCACTCAGTTCTAGTCAGGAAATGAGTTTGCCGCCACATATTCCCAGGAGAAATAGACACTCATATGCAGTGATCAACAGTATGTCTTTTCTTTTAATTCATCCGACGTCGATATATGATTCCTTTGAATAAGATCTGCTTCGAGTCATTCGGAAAGGACCCATGATAAAGAACGCTGTCGATAATGCTATAGATCAGTGTTCTGCGGTATTCAACCTCATAGACTCCATTGAAGAGTCGCGCTATAAGGCTGAAGAAGCTACGGACGAGAAGCAGAGACGTGCTTTTGCACAGAAAGGTTTGCTAATGCTTCCATAATGTTTCTTCTTACACTCTTTTGGCAGGCTTGTGGAATCTCCGCCGCTACTTTGAGCTTATTGTCTTCCAATCATACCTTCAATCCACTGAACCCGACACCATACGATCGTTCGAAAGCGTGGAGACATATGTCAAGAATCGACCGGGCGAGTGAAAGTCTAGATTTGTGAAACAGAAGATCCTGATGTCTTTTTTTATCCCAGTGATCAAAACCTTTGAAAAAGAGCTTCTAGCAGAGGGTATCGACGCGTTGAAACCACTAGAGCGGGCGGATGCAAAGGAGGGAATGGCCGATCCCGACGAAGTGACGCAGGTTGTTGTGAATCGTACCGGTAGCATTCTCTCCGCGTCCACCATCCTCAAGAGCGACTTCTTCTCGAACTTGCAGAAGATGACCCTTCCAGAGTACCGATTCCACCGCAACGGTTTTTTTTTCTTTGTCAAATTTTCTAATTCAAAATGTTGTAAAGGCGAATCGAAGGCTCTCCGAACTTCCGCCGTGTGCCGTTAACTTTGCGACCAGCTTCGCCCTCAGAGGCGGGGGTTGATGGGACAGAAGGCCTCCTTGAATTTGTCGAAGATGGAAAAATGGTCTGTGGAAGGTTGGTTAACTTTCATCCAGTCTATGTGCATTGCTGAATACTCGCACAGCGGAATGCCGACTGTTGAAGGGTTTGGTTATTTCCGCTGCGTTTTCGAACTGACATTGATGTTCCCAAAGATTTAGACGTGCATTGCAGCGCGTGGACGCTGGCCCAGGTGGTAAAAACACCGTGTTTTGGACGTCATTGCGTGAAGTGTGTATACTGTACCTATGCCAATCAAGAACTTTTCATCGAAGATGAATCTACCTAGGAACCCGTCATCTATGTCGCTGGGCGACCGCATGTCCTCCGCCTTGTCGATCGACCTTTGGAAAACGTGGAGTAGGTGTATCCCTCTCGTTCCAATTTGAAATCAATTTATGGATAATGGTAGAGCGACCGGAATAACTACCGCCGTGGTGGAGGGGATGGAGGAAAGTTTCAAACGGGATGTTCTGCGCGAGCTTCACGCAGGAAATGGCCGTATTCTGCTTCACGATGAGGTAGAGGAACGGCCGGGGGTCTTTGCAATCATTCCGATTTGGGAGACAGTTTCAGAGGCTGATATTCTGACGCCGAAAGATGTCATAGAGTTAATCAAAGGAGAAGGATACAGGGTGCGTCTGTCCTCGTCTAGGGTTCTCATCTCATCCGTCCGTCTATCGACTAGATTGACTATGCCCGTGTCGCGATCGTGAATTGTTCTTCATCACTCGACTTAAACAATGGACCTAACATTCATATCCCAGACTGATGAACAAGCACCCCTGCCTGATGCTCTCTGGCAGCTTCTCGAGCGCGTTAAAAGTGGGTTGGTTCAGGCAGGCGACTTTATATTCAACTGTCAAATGGGCCGTGGCCGGACAACCACCGGTATGACCACTGCTTGTCTAATCTCGTCAATCATGCATTTGGACGGCGGTGAGGTACCTGCCGTGCTACATGAAACTTCTTCGGAAATCTACGATTCGATGGACGGTCCCTCGGAAGAAGAGGCTTATCTGCAAGGTAACCTTTAAACCTCTTCTAATGCAAGAGTGATTATTCAACCATGCTTAGGAGAGTACAAGACGATCCTACAACTAGTTGGGGTCCTTTCTCACGGGAAGGTCGCGAAGCGCCTGACGGATAGAGCCATCGACATGATGCAGGACGTTCAGAATTTGCGCAAAGCGATTTACGAGTGGGTCCATTCGCTCCATTAATAATCGATCCCTGAACCACTTTTGTAGCTATAAACTCAAGGTTGACGCATGCGAGAAGGGTACTAACAAGGAACGCAAAATGCGCAATATTACCGTGAACTATCTGTAAGTCATGTAAGCCTTCCCAGAGTAATTTTTCCTCACATCATTACTAGATATCGCTACGGAACTCTGATCGTTTTCGCCAACTATCTCATCGAGATGAGGGGGCTCCCTGTTCCACCGCTTACATTCCCAGAATGGCTCCGCAAACACAGAGAAATCGCAAAACTGTTAGAGAGGAAGTCATTGGACTGAGCAATAATCGACAACACGGTTAGATGGAATGTCCGGGGTGTAACCACATAAATAGTTACTCTCTTGGCATTGACACGTCCATATATAGCGATGACGACTTCGAATAACACAAATTGACGTCGAGTATTTTTTGTTGGTGTCCATTCAACCCCCATGGATGGCTCCCCTCTGTTTTGCATACTATTGTTCCGGACACGGTGAGCGATCCTGTAACCTTTCAGACGGCGGTATTTCCTCGAAATCCTTGTAGGTTACGGACATGCAACTCGCGTTTCTGCCTTCACCTCGCATCTCCTGAACCTTCCTAAAGACGAAAGGCCATTCGTGCACATCTGCTCTTCAGCACCGGAACATGTTTTTGCAGACAGCCTCAGGTTGGGAGCGTCATATCGTTATGCTGACATCGACCCTGTCGTCGTCCAACCAGTCGCGTGAGCCGATGTCATATTTCTGTGATTAACCCGGCCCTGATAATACCTCCCCAGTTACCGCGTTGACCGTCAAAAAAGCATTGACATCTTAAAATCATTTCTCTCCCGGAAAGATACCATTTTAGACAGAGAAAGGCGGTGGCTAACTCAAATAAAGGCCGATGCTGTCCTCAGTGATGCAGCATTTCTAGGCTGGTACGTCCACTAACTCTAGATGGCGTATCAAAGTTTTAAATTGTTTATATCCCCTAGTTCAGCCGCGAAGGAGGCTGGGATCCCATCTGTCTTGATCACCAACTTCACCTTCGACTCCGTATATAGTTACCTATCAACGCCCCTCCTCGACATCCCTGGACCGTCTAATGCCGTGCATCTCGCTCCCGTTTCCAACAATTTTGCAGACTTGGTCCCCGATATTCCCGTGCCGCATTCCGTGCTCGAACCCCTGGTAGAACAGATAGTTGAGGGGTATCGCTGCGCAGACTTGTTGTTTCTCCTCCCAGGATATATACCCATTCCTTCGTTTTCGGTATACCCCTCGTTACCCGCACAGGACTGGGTCGATGCGTCTTCAAACCAGCTTCACGCGTCTGTGATTGATTTTCTTTCTCTAGATCCTTCTTCGGGTGAATTACACCCCAGCTTGTTCCCTGTCGGCTCACCGCTTGCTCGCCTGCGCAGGTCGCGCTCGGTTATATGCGCGCCTCTTCTAGTCCGTTCGCCATCTCGGGATCCTTCAGTCTATTCTCGCGAAGGGCGGACTCGTCTTCTATCCTCAATTGGTGTGCCAATCGAACTTCATGATCCTACCAAGACAAGACTCTTGATCGTGTCCTTTGGCGGGCAAGTGTTTCGGGCGCCCAGTCGTTCTGGAAGCAGGAGTCAGAGCCGCAGCGCCACTCCAATACCTTGTCACACCCACTCTCCCAATGGCATTCTTCCCGGAGCGGACCATCTTGCTTCTACGCCACCATGCACTTCAGGCAAATACCTTTGTAACCCGATTACCCGGGAAATTACATCACCCCGTTTATCGACTCCATCCCATATTTGGATCCCAGGGGCTCCCCCGGCGTCCAAACCATCCGCTCCACCACCCGAGTTCAACATCCCAGAGCTTGCCACAAGTCCTCCAACGCCTAGCCCTGCTACAACATCTTTTGACTTATCACGGGAAGATAGGGTCGAGATCGACAACCGTTTGCTTCCTGACTCGTCCTGGATAGCGATAGTATGTGGAGCGTCCAAAGACCAATGGTTCACGCAAGATGATGATGAAGACCTAGGCTTGCCTTCTGGATTTTACGTGGCTCCGAAGGACGTTTATATGCCTGACCTAATGGCAGTCGGCGATGTCTTGCTCGGGAAACTGGTAAGTCTAGAAATAAGCTAACACATACGTTGGGCTCTTGGCTCCTATCACGTCGGAGGCTTAGTGTATTTGCCGTCCTCAGATCTCTGATTTCTACTTTGCAGGGTTACGGAACGGTATCAGAGTGTGTTGACTCGTGTACTCCGTTTGTATACGGTGAGTCATTTCAAGAAAAGGTTATCATCGTAGGAACGTGTACTCAGGTAATGATGCAGTTTCTCGTCCTTTATTCATCGAAGAACATGGTCTACGGCTCCTCCTTGGCAGGGAAGGGATCGGAATAGAACTCTCGCGCCAAGCGTACGAAGCTGGAGACTGGGCTGCTACTGTGGAAGAAGCTTGGGTTCGAGGCAAAGTTGATAAGATAAGGAAGAGAGCCGAAGGTGCGACAGGGACTGGAACGGAGACTAGGAAGACAGAAGGGCTAGCTATGGCCGCGCAAACTGTCTCATGGACAAGAAATTGGTGGACGGATTATGATAAGAATGATGTTATTTATTAGTCTGGGGTTGGTTACCTAAAGATCAGTTCTCTGCCCCAGTACTATTATACAGCCATGACCACTCCTACCCGGCCAGTGCCCATCAAGAAATCTACGCCTGCTACAGATAACAATGACAGCGTGCCGGCCTCGTTTACGTCGTCTATTGGAACACCCAACTTTCATGCTCGTCGCCTCCAATACGCAGGAACACCCCCAGTACGAAATGTTCCCCCAAGGGCATCGTTCTCTACTCCCACCTCGGATGGTCCATCCTCCTATCGCGCGCAAATATTTACCAGTACCGGGACCAGGCCTTCCAATCCGACGGCAAGCGGAACAGCCACGCCTGCCATTGTAGACCTCGACGTCCTATCGGATGAGGAGAAGGCCAAAGTGCTAGCACGACATCTAGTCTTGAACGCAGACCGCCAGCCCCTCACGCCCATTCCTGCTGACCTAGATGCTTCCCAGACCGGCACGTCTTCTAGGCCGTCGTCCCCGGGACAGAACAGTGCCCACGAGAGGGAGGTGTCAGAAGCTTTCCCCATTCCGTACCATGCACCTGGAGCTGACATAACGTGCGTTAAGTCCCGACTCCTAAATTATGGAAGTTGAACTTTTTGGTAGACACGACATTTACAAATGGCACGCTGAGAAACGCAAGGCTCGCGCTCGCGCTCTCTCCTTTGCCGGTCCAAGCCAAGTGCCAGAGCCTGCCTTTGAACACATACATGAACCTGGAGGATTCAGAAGGAACTATGTTCTTATGCGTGCCTCGGAGCAAGGCGCCACAGACTCACCGCCTATCTTAAGGAATTTTATTGATTTCCTGTACTTATTCGGACATTTTGTGGGATCTCTTCATTCGTATCCTGCACATCATTTTCTCACAATGGTACTCCACAGGCTGGAGAAGATTTAGAAGAAGGAGAAGAAGACGAGGAAGGCGACAGGGATGGTGACGTCGAGCAGAACATCCTTGATCGCTCGGGAGTTCCCACAGGAGAGGCTTCTGCTGCAGAGAACACTCCCTTGCTTGTTCCTCGATCAAGGTCGCGTTCTCGGAAACGGGCGAGTTCGGTGGGGCATCGTGGGACCGCCACCGTCACACAGGCTGTTCTCATGGTTAGTTTATGTGTTTTCCCCAAGGCATCGATCTCAGCAATAATGATATGAATTTCAGCTGCTTAAATCATTCGTTGGAACTGGCATTTTGTTTCTCGGCAAAGCGTGAGTAACAGGATGACATGTATCGCCTTGTTTCTTTCCTGAATATCTTTCTCAGATTCTACAATGGTGGCCTTGTCTTCTCGGCTGTAACATTCGTCTTGATTGCTGTGATATCCCTGTACTCCTTCCTCCTCTTGGTGAAGACGAAGTTTGTTGTTTCCGGTAGTTTCGGTGGTAGGTGCATCCTCAATTTCGCCCCGGCCCGATAACACATGTAACTTTAGATATTGGGGGAGCCACGTATGGACCCTGGATGCGATATCTTATTCTCGGATCCATTATCATGTCGCAAATAGGATTCTGTGCTGCATATACGATCTTCGTAGCCCAAAATCTTCAGGTATCTAAACACCAATTCCCAAGGATGATTAAAAAAATGTCATCCTGCTTTGTTTAGGCGTTTGTGTTAGGGGTTACCGATTGCTTGAAGCTTATTCCGGTCAAATATTTCATCGTATTGCAAGTCATCGTCTTTCTCCCTTTGGCCCTGATCAGGGACCTCGCAAAATTGAGCACGACGGTCCTCGTTGCGGATGCATTCATCCTCGCAGGATTGATCTACATTTTCGGGAGCGAATTCTCCATTTTAGCGAAGAACGGCATTGCAGACGTCAAGTGGTTTAACCCCAAAGATTTCTCTCTTTTCATAGGGTACGTCTGCAGTAGTATCTTTTTGTGTCATCTTGAAGCATACTCTACGAAAGGACGGCCGTGTTTTCTTTCGAAGGTATTGGCTTGGTATGTTGTGCTCTAATATCTCTCGGCGATAGAAACGAACAATACTTTGGATGTTAATTAGGTGATCCCGATCACAGACTCGATGAAGGAACCTCATAAGTTCCCCGCCGTCCTAACTGGTGTCATGGCATTCCTTACCAGTGAGGCTATATCTCACGATCATGATCATGGGATTAATCTGCGGTTTCATAGTATTGTTCGGAGGGGCAGGTGCTTTGGGCTACATGACTTTTGGTTCCGACATCCAGACTGTGGTCCTCGTCAATCTGGACGAATCGAACCCTACAGTTCAGACTGTGCGCTTTGCATCAACTCATCACTTGTAGGGGGGTTTGATTGATGTGCTTGCTTGATCAGGTCCAATTCCTCTATGCGCTCGCTATTTTATTATCCTGCCCCCTCCAGCTGTTCCCGGCCGTTCGAATCTTAGAGAACGGCCTGTTCACGAGAAGCGGGAAGATGGATCTTCGCGTCAAGTGGTACAAGAATATTTTCAGATTCATGATGGTTGCGTTGTCTACTGCTATTAGTTGGTATGGTGCTGCGGACCTCGACAAGTTTGTCGCGTTGGTTGGCTGTTTTGCGTGGTAGGGATCTGGAGGTGTCTGGTCATATCCAAGTCGCTGATCTCTGTGACCTACAGTGTTCCGCTGTGTTATGTGTATCCAGCGATGCTCCATTACAAAGCATGTGCGCGCACCCGGAGCAAGAAGCTTGCAGATATCGCCATGATCGTGTTTGGACTTTTTGCTTTTGTTTATACTACAGTCCAAACTGTCAGGGTGCGTACCTCGTTGTCGTCGGGAATATGTAGCGTCGCTGATTTCTTTATGCACAGTTGATGCTTGAACCAGATGTTGCTGGTCCTCCTCCTCAACGTGGCAATTGTGATACTTGACTTCCTGCTCCTGAGGTACTCGGAGCGCATTCGTTCATTTTCTCAATATGCTACCAGTCTATCTTGCCCTTACGATTGGGACATCTACTACACGTCCCGTGCCATCCTAATTGATATGTTCAAGTTTTTTGTTTTCTTGTGCAAGGACGTTGTGGGGGATGTAAAGAAGCGGTGCTAGTTACTACAAGGTATCTCGTATAATCAACCCAGCCACTCTGTAGAGAAAGTTGTCGGTACTAGATCTTTGACTTGATCATCACTCATCATGAAGCAGCCTCTCCAATCGTCTTATTCTCCTCAGAAGTCTGGAAATAAAGAGCGACATCTGCTGACCGATGATCGCCTCCGAAGGCTCTGCGCATATACTTCTTCTGCTTCATACGTTCCAGGCTCTGGGTCCGCTCCGCCATCCACTCTTCATCAGTCATGTGCGATGCCGGCAAGGAATGTTCCATCACACCAATTGTCTGTCTCCTTCGAACCAGAACCGTGCCGAATTCTCCCATGCTGTGTCGTCTTCCTTTTTTTGTTTCCTTTACCCGATTCTCCTCACCCGTGAGGCCCGCAGCCTGCAGAACGTCTCGAACCGGAGCATGACCCTTGACCCCCTGCATTCGATGCGCATATGTACATTTCAGCCTAAATATTGAGGGTAGGTTTGAGTCGCATCCAAAACTTTCGATAAAGAAACTCACCCGGGTCCAAGGACGAACTCGCCACCCAACTGCCGAATATCCCCGCCGTTTTCCCAGACTGGCATACCAGCCTTGATGGCCCGCCCAACGACCATGGCGATCCCAGTGACGAGCCCGTGCCGCGCGTACCCGCCATCCACAACCGTCGCCTTCTCCTCGGACCCGGCCTTCTCGCACTGTGCCACATCGATGGGGGTTGTGGCGGCGGCATTGCGTTGGCCAGTCCCGCCCATTCCCAGGGCTGCATGCAATGCTAGCGATGGGTCGGTGTAGACGGGAAAAGGTAAAGCAAAGAGTTGCTTGTACTTTGAGATAAAGGGGTGAGCGCCATTGCTGATGACCACCAACTTCACGCGATCCTGTGCGCTGGTCTCTGCTGCTGTCGGCCCCAAAAACATCATATCGGGATGTGCAAGCGAGGCCAGTGACGTCATGTAGTCCTGGCAGAAGAAACACCAAAAGTGGCGAATGAAAACGACGATGGTCCGCTGTTCTTGGAAGAGCGATCCAAAGCTGACGCGAAGCCCGGATTCAGCGATTACGGGGAGCAAACTGGCGCGTGCGAGCTGTGACTGAGTTGGGATGGCCCATTCCATGTCTGGCGGGGGCGGAGGTGGGGGCTCCGAATTCGAGCGGCGCAGGCGTCGGGTGTGGTAGTGGTGTGGATGGTGTTGTCGAGGAGTAACGATGGGAAGGGTCGTGCTGGAAGTAAGGGTAGGGTATGGAGCTGGCGAGGGTGATGTTATGAGGTGGATGGGCATAGATCGGGAGGAGGTTATAGAGGAGTCGGAGATGCGGATGAAAGGAGAAGTAGACGAGGTTGGAAGCGCGTTTGAGACCGAGCGGGGGGAAGTCGGCTTGTCCACTGAGCTTCTAGCATGGGACGTCGACGAAGAGGGCTGACCTGGACCGGCGGGGGTGCAGGATCCAAGGCAGGATTCCTCTGGATCTTGGGTGAAGAACGACCGTTGGAGAATTGTCGTGCCCGCTGAAGAAAGGTGTTTGAAGTTCGTGGGAGGAGATATGGAGTGTTTGTGAAGCCGTTTGCGCGGGGGCGTGCGTGCTTGGGAAGGGAGACTGCTGCGCACATTCTTCGGGAGCAAATATCTTGCGAACTTTCCTGTCGTGCCTTCAGGCCTTGCTACGGCGAGGATGAGCATGGGTTCGACATCGGTGCTGCCCCCGTCGCTGGCACTGTCGATGGGCAGTGTGTAGGGAAATGATGGCGTGTCCGAGATAGAAGTCGAAGCCCGACTGCGGAGGACGGAGAGAGGAGCAAAAGGATCTGCTGGATCTGGGGGGGGATAGCGAGCATGGATGGACGGGGGCTGTTTGCGCTTGACGACGTGGTGGGGCATCGGGGTGAGGAGATGTCGGCTTTACCTTTTGAAGGAGAGGCTGACTCTCCACGTGAACCCATGGTAGTCGGCGCTGACCCGTTCTGGACGGCAAGCACGACGCCTTGATGGATGTTCGGACGCAGTACACTGCCTACAGGTGCAAACAACACCGTACCCCACTGAAACAGTTTCGCGCCACTGATGTCATTCCGACTCCACAGTACATAACCTCGGAACCTCCGTACAACATCGCCCAACAACCACCATGCCTTTGACGACAAGCTCACTCACCAAAGTAAGTCCAGTTTATCTACCACTTCAACCGCAATTCATACTTCACACAAGCTCAATGACGGGAGCGAGATTCCCATCTTTGGCTTCGGTGAGTCCTCTTTCTCAACACCTAAGCACTCTCAGGACACACGACCGCAGGCGCATACGAGATGGACGGCAGAGAAGCCTATGAATCCGTGACGTGGGCCCTCGAGGTTCTTACTTTCCATCTCGATAACCTCAGCATGCTCAGTCACTTCAGGCTGGATACCGCCATTTCGCAAGTGTTCCCAGCCTTTCAATACTTCCCATATAAATCGAACCCTTCATCTAGGAAGCTGTCGAATGGTGCGAAAACGAGAAAGCGGTTGGCAAAGCCATCCTCAATTTTTGCCACGTAAATGGCCTGGACCGCTCCAAGATATTTTACGCGAGCAAAATCCAGGAGAATAAGGGTTATGATCACGCCCTCGCCTCCATCAAACGGGCCGTCAAGGAGTCTGAGCTTACACAGCTAGATTTGATCACCATCAACAGCCCCATTGGCGGCCCGGAGGCTCGTAAAGAAAGCTACCGCGCTTGCGTTGATGCCCAGAAGGAAGGCCTCGTCAAAAGTATCGGTATCGCATGTTTTGGTGTCACACATATCCAGGATATTCTCGACATGGACATGGGGGTTCCAGCCGTTCATCAGGTCAGCTTCCTCCCAGCGATTCTACCGTCGCTGAATATTCAACCAGATCGATCTGCACCCGTTCAACACCCGCAAAGACATAGTCGCGTTCACGAAAAAACATGGCATCGCCCTTGAGGTCAGCTCGTCATTCGCTAAGCTTTCTTCTCTAACAAGATTGATAGGCATGGGCGCCGCTTGTTCACGGGATGCACTTCGACCATCCAGAAATCGCGAGCTTGGCCAAGAAGTATAACAAAGAAGGCGCACATATTCTCCTTCGTTATTCCATTCAAAAGGTGGTTATTGCTTTATAACTGGGAATGATGCTGACGATGCCTTGCAGGGCTATATTCCAATTACCATGTCGACATCGCACAAACGCATCATAGCGAACACGCAATTATTCGACTTTGAACTGACCGAAGAAGAAATGAATACGCTTGACGGGCTTGATGAAGGTTAGCACCCTTGTCATCCGAGGCGCAAAAATACATGACCCATGATCTTTCAAGGCCTTCTCGTTGCCGATAATCCTGTCGGTTGTGAGTGACGAATGGCAGTCGCGCCTCGCTGAAAAAAGAATCTATTCACAATCTGTACAATATCTCTTGCAATGCTATCTTTTTGAGCCGTGGAAGGTTCGACGGCCACTGGCGACACTGCGCAGCTCAGGATGTTTAGTCGGGGATGCTTTTCCGAACATAAGGGGGCTTATAATCGCATCAATCCTATCCATGTTTTTTTTTTTTTTCATTCGCAATGCGTTCTCATTGCAAATAGACGGATCACGGAATAGTAGATTTGGAAGTAACGTCAGCAGCGAGGAGGTCCCGTCAGCAGAACACTTGAATCTAACCCAGGAAATCGTGCGTGGCGAGCGGGTGCGAACCCATGATCTCAATTTTTTTTGTTCGTAACATGCCAGTGAGGTATCGATCGGGGAGATGAACTACCATCATGCCCAGTTGTCTATGAGAGAATCGCGCATCTCGCCAATGACTGCGGTCGAGTCTTGCCCTTGCAATTCTAGAAGCAGTTTAAGAGTCGAATTTTTCGGACAAGAACGAGAAAACCAACTGAATGTAGCTTCAATTACGCTGATCTCGGTTGCCGTTGTCTCGAGACCGGTAAACGCGCACCAGTCATTGACTATCAACCCCGCTCCGATGACATCTGACCCGCGATTCACTGTTCCAGCCTAGAAAGTCGGTGAGATGAGATCCAGACATGTGAAACGTGGGATACATACCACTATAGGTATCTGAAGCAGACTGCTCAGCTCATCCTGATCCTGGACACTCGTCTTTGGATGCACAAGGCCCCCCTGATTGGTGATGGCGCAATAGCTCCCGACGAGGACGTTATCTGCTATTGTCTGCCTAAACACCTCGACTTTGAGGACATCCGCGATGATCTCTTCTGTTTCACGATCGACATCAGGGTGAACAAGGGCCACGTAGTCGTTACATGCGATCACGTTTCCGAGAGCGGATAGACGTTCTTCTACGCGTTGGATGGCGATGGCATCGGGGAGAGCGTTGCGTAGGTGCTGTAGCTCCTGATCCGTCGTTGTGGATGGGACGAGGAGACCGTGTCGGTTACCTACGAAGGGGATGAAATCGTCAACAGATGTGGGACAATGTCGGCTGACCCGCTGTCAGCCTTCCGACGATACGCGTTCCTCCGATGCTGGTGTGCACGATGGGAATAATGTCGCCGAGCTCGCTCTCGAATGCGGAGAAGAAATTTGTGCTGCCTTGGATTGCAGCTAGGCAGTAGCTGTTGGTGAGTTTGGCGAAGACACCGATGTCGCTGTGGTTTTCGAATTGGATACCTAGATAGAATCAACGACGTCTTCCTTCGACGATAGAAAAAAATTCGGGTCCTACGGGTGGCCATGATTCGCGAGGTCTTTTCACAATCTGGAGCGTTGAAGATGGTCTTGAAAGTTGACGATGGTCGGTTTTATGTATGCAAATCATTGTCACGGTTCCGACGACTTTAACGTTAACGCCGACAGCAACGCAGGACGACATTTGACTCATGGCCTCATTCCTCATTCCACGGTGCCGAGCTCAGCCTTCACTTCAACGGGGCATACTGTTGCGAAATAGGACGTTCAAGGGACACCGACTTTACTCCGACAACGCCACGCCTCCGATCACGAAAATTGAGAAAATTGTCCTCGACAGCATCAAGGTAGATTGCTAGAGCTCAATGTCTGGTCCATGCAGTGAAACAAGCACCAGGCAACAGGCCCGTTATCTTTCGCCACATACATGCAACTCTGCCTGTCCCATCCTACTCATGGATATTATATGAACCCTTCGAACCCTGTTTTTGGCTCTCAGGGAGATTTCATAACCAGTCCTGAAATCAGCCAAGTATTCGGCGAGGTCAGTTCTTTTTTTTTTCTATCGCGAAATCTACAAGAAGTAACTAGCACACAGTGGGACCTTTAGCTCGTCGCTATATGGCTTTTGTCGCAATGGCTGAATGCAGGACGCTGTCCCCAATTACGTCTCATCGAACTGGGACCTGGGCGGGGAACACTAATGGCCGATGTTTTGCGAGTATGTGATCCTCTTCTCCAGTGTGGTTGTGCTCGATCAAACGGGTCCTTGCCAAGGTGGTGTCCAAATTCGCGCGGAATCGACAGCTTCGTGATGTTCATCTCGTGGAGACCAGCTCTGCGATGCGCGACCTTCAGAAAGCAAAATTGCAGCCGCAGGCTAACCAACTGGGATGTAAATTGCATTGGCACGATGCCATTGAGGATATCCCTCCTTCAAATAGCTTTTCCATGATTCTAGCCCATGAATTTTTCGATGCTCTACCCTTCCACCTATTGCAGGTGAAGTTTCACATTATCATCCCGTCAACATTCACCCATTCCAGTCATAGAAAGGACAAAGCGGTTGGCAAGAAGTGATGATCGCCTCCAACCTCGGACCTATAAAAGATCCTCGCACGCATCCAGAACCGGTGGTCGCGTCGCCAACACAGGCTCCACCCGCGACCTACCCCCGCCTCCGCCGTGTACTCTCACCGAATCCCTCTGCCACATCAACTGTTCTAGGGCTTTCGTCCTCTCGTTTCAAGACCCTTCCTGCTGGTTCGACGATCGAAGTTTCGCCTCTCTCTTTCAAAATTGCTAGGCAAATAGGACAGCTCCTAAGCACGTCGCCAGATCCGGCTAGTTCTGCTCCCGACAGATCCTCTACGGCCCAATCACGCGGGGGGTGTGGGCTCATCATCGACTATGGAGGCGCCAAGGTATTCGAAAACTCCTTTAGAGTAAGAAAGCTCAGTCGTCATTGAGTATGATAAATTTCTCACCTCGCCACCAGGCATTCAAGAACCATCAGACGGTCGATGTCTTTCATCGGCCCGGAGAATCTGACGTTACGGTTAATGTCGACTTTGCTTTTCTCCGAGAAGCGATGAGCGACCTTGGTGTGTTACTTTTCATCCTGCTACCTTGCATACATGGCTGATATTTACCAAAAGTAACCACTTACGGACCGGTATCTCAGGCGGCTTTCCTAGAGCGCATGGGGTTACGAGTGCGCCTCTCCAGGCTACTCCAGGACGCCAAGACCGAGGAACGGCGATCTGTGATTCAAAGCGCAGCGAACAGGCTGGTGGATCAGACCGGTATGGGCGTGCAATATCAGGTTATGGGTATTACGAGCCCAGGAGGCAACGAGCCTGCACAGGAGGTCTGGCCTTTTGTACAAGCGAAAGAGATCCCTTCTAATTAGCGAAGGCTCCTCGTTATCTATTCTGTCGGGCTATATTGATAACCAGCTCCTACTTGCAGTCTCGATAATATCCCATACTTGTCACAGGAATAAAGAATCACTGAGCTGAGAAAGGAGGGAGTAACAAGGCCGTCCCGTAAAGACAATAATACAATACGTACAAATGCCACAAAATCAATGGCAGTCTATTGTTGGGGGGTAGTCGACGTCGGAACATGCATCGGAATAACAGCGGTATCAGAAGCAGACATCTTGCGGCGGAAAAGAAATCCAGGCCAGCTCCAGGAGGCCTTCCAGGGTCTGGTGAGACGCGCCTCGTCATCATGTTCTTCTAGCTGGTCTCCTTGTTCCTCAGCGACCTGGACCTGGACCTGGACCTGCTGAATCTGGGCCTGCCGGATCATAGCTTCAAGTTCTACCCTTTCAAGTTGGCCATGCGGGCTCCAAGCCATCATAATGCACCAGATGATTGCCGCTACAATTAGTAGGACTGAGACTACTCCAACCCATACCAACTCCCAGGCGCTCGATTGGTGAGTACACAGTGATAGAAAAGCGACCAAGAGTGTCACCATACTGCGAATGCAACGAGTAGAAGTCTCTGCAACTACAGCACGGCGCCAGACTTACCTCCACATCAAGAAAGCGTAAGGAAGACTATAGATGATGGCCAACTTCTCCATTCTTAGCGCCGGTTTGCGATTTGAGCCCATGTATCCTACCTAAGGATTCGATCAAGGGTGCTCAAGTATTATAATTAAAATTGAGCGCACGGCCTCAAACACGTTTCTTCGCTCCCTGATTGTATTTTGTCGATCCAGGAGAAGACCAAGGACGATGCATCCGACACTGGAAAAGATATAGGCAAAGCTCGCAAGTTCTGCAGGCGAACGACCAGGAATACCAGGCCATTTATTGTCCACGCTTGGAATTGCTAGAAAGGCAACGTTTGCATTAAGCAACACAGTCCCCTAAAAACGAACGATGATTATAATCACTCGCTGAAATCCAAAGAATGGATACTCACATATAGAGCGAATCCCCGCCATTCTGCATACATACCCGGTTCCACACGTGCCTGTTCACTGTATCATCGACCAACACTTCTTTCAACATCTGAAGGTAAGCTTCGGGGGCATAGAATAGGAGGGGGATGCAAGGTTGAACAACCATGACCGCTTGTCTTGCATTTTCCCGTAGACTGATTGGTCTCGATTTAAACGAGCGCCAGGTTGACCGTGAAAATTATAGAACCTTTGTCGGGCTAGTTACCATGGTTGAGTAAGGTATTCCTACATCAATTGTCCCAGATTCTCACCGAATATGCACATGAGCCTACCTGGAGCGGGCATAGTGAGTAACGATAGGACCTTCATATATTAGGGGCGTACTCAGCACACAAGTCGCACCCTGAAAGTCACTGGAAACATTTTCTATAAGGAATTTCAGTAGAAGTTGGAATAGTATAGCGAAGACATACCACCCAAATCATTTACTAGAGTGAGCATCTTCAGCATCTTCAGCAGATCGTCCACGCTATATGGTGCTGTGGCAAGTCGAGATGTCATAGCATCTATGTTTGATCAATAATGTGATTGTTCACAAAGAACGGAGTTGCATCACCTCCCGTGGCATGAACTAGCATATCCTTCAACTCGTTTACATGATCATTGGTTAATGTGAAACTTCTTGGAAACATAGAGCAATGGTACCTGGTAAAAGTCAAGGAATGGGACTACATAGCCTTTGCAGCAACATTAATTCGAGAGAATATAATACAAGATGTTCCGGGTGCTTACTTTAGACATATTCGCTCACCAATACTGGGATGGAATCTCGTGTTCTTTGTGAAATACGTCGAAAGAGACGCAGCTTCGATCAGAGAACCAACGTACTGAGATGAATTGGGCACGTCACGCCTCTAATGGCCCCCCAAGAGCGCAGAATGTTACTGTCGAACTCGTCCACGAAGAAGATACATCGTTTAGAATGATCTGCTAGATAGTACAGTGTTAAAAATGACCCGTTCTCTTCCTGGAAGCGTTCGAGGACGAGGTCCACGTGCGATGGCCGCCTCATATTTTGGGTACGAAAGTAGTCATCTATTGAATCGATATCGGAATGGATCTGCCGCAGCACATCGTTCTCGTATAAATTCGCATCAGTGAAAACGCTCTAGCATAAGAATCAGGGACCAGATCGTTGAACTTCCACAAGTTGCTCTACCATAGCTTCGCGGTAGAAATAGAGGGCACCCTCGGGGTGAGATGCGGGCATCCAACCAGGGAGGTTATCTTCCCCATCGAAGGAGGGCATGAGATTCGTTTATTTGAGGTGCTTATCTCACTTGTGAAATGAGGTCGTTAATGGTCGAATCATGTAGTCGAGCGATTTTCGTGGTCTGTGATATTGAGGACGATTCCTTGCGGTCGCCTTGATATAGGGAAACCTCACATTTCGACATTTCTCTCATATCTCCCAAGCATTTCGGGAGTAAAGGGTCGTAAGGTAGGGTGCGATAAGGACTGTGATTCAAATGGAGTCTGGAATTCTGGTGAATCGTGTCTCCCAAGCATTTCGGGGGCGGGGGGTCGCAAGGTAGGGTGCGATGAGGACTGTGATTCAAAGGGAGCCTGGCATTCTGGCGATAGTCCCTTCAAAAGTCGACAACGACGCCTGAGCCAGAGCCGTAGCTTCAAAAGTTTCTGAAGGCATTGTCGGATGAATCTTCTGTTGAGCTTCTTAAGCTGGAGAACAAGTTGTAAAATCCGGTGCATAAGTTGTCGATGAGGGTGGCAGTCTGGCAGACCTCGAAATGGTCTGCGTTGGACAGTACCAGGGATTCAGGAAGTGAAGAGGCATAAGTATAGCATTAATTACTAACTGGACTTACAGAAATAGCGTGGTGATAGCCGTGCAGAGTAGACCGTATCTAGAATGTTCTTTATCGTCGAGGAGATTGTGATCTCGAATTGCGAGGTCTCGGCCTCTCTTGACCTTTAGGAGAGCGATACCTGGAGCGACGCTCTTTCCTGTGGCTCTTATTCGTTGAACCATCCCTGCCTATATCCCATTCTTTTGAATCCGCATAGCTCCCACGACGCTGTTCCTGTCGTGACACTATCTGACTTGTCGATGGCCCAGCGTCTAACCTATCTCCGGTATCAGCCTCTACGTCCTTCTGCTTCTCTTTTCTCCACTTGTACATGAGCTTATCGAGACATCGTAGGCACAGCACAACTTTCACCAAGGCAGACTTGTTCTCGCCACCCTCCACATATGCGAAGGGGAGCTCCAACGTGGTCAGCTGAGGCGTAGCATGACTCCTCGCCTGGACGAGGTGGTCAGGGATGCTGTGGTGTTCGCACCGCGTGTTGCCGCAGGTGGTTTCGCCAGCTCCAGAGAGAACTTCGTGTTCCGTTCGCCAACGGAGTGCAATCTGCGCGAGGGGGATGCGTTGACGGGGTGCTGGAAAGCAAGGCAAAAAGAGAAACCTACGTTTCCGGACTTGTAATGCTTGAGGTCGCACACGGCAAATTCGCGGTAGAGGGTGGCATAGTATTTGGCGGCTAGCTGCTCGTCCCACGACAAATCTTTTCCTTCACCTTCATCGCGAAGAAATCTTGTGTCAGTTGGGCATTTGCGACCAAGAGTCGAAATTTATATATAACATACTTGTGGGATCCTTTCAGAATTTCAAACTCTGTCTTTCCCGTCGGCGGAAGAACTTTTGAAGAAGTGCCATACTGTGGCATGTCGGAAGTTGGTCGGAAGTGGGGTGCTTACGTCATGCACCGGATTTCATTGACCCTCGACGGAATCATCATTTCATGCTCGTTGATGATATCGATCATCATCCGACTCGATTAAAGGGACATCAATCCTGCATGGACACGGATATTTTCCGACGCGAGACACGCGTGCTCTGGTCCGTAGCACTTTGCTGGCCGAACCTCTGCAATCTCATGTTCGAGATTAGTTCCACCCAAAACCCACACGCCAAATATAGTTGACCGTGCTAGCCTGACACAAATTCGAAACCACCGTGCGTCGATTTCCGTTTGCTCATTACGAAAGTGATGATCAATCTTTAAAATTTCCGGTGATATATACGCAGATCACTCTCCTGAATCATGTCCTTTCTGAAGTGACAAGCCCTGCTTTCCTCTCATTCTCTGCTCGACATTGGATTTCCTGCCTTTAGTGAATCCCGAGTTATCGGAACCTTTCAGCCCAGCTGACCTTGACAGCTAAATTTGCCCATAGAGTCTCGTGCGTTGACCGTGGTATGGTTATCTCCTTCATTGAATCAGTCTCTGGTCTTACTCGCAAACATTTCGATTTAGGACAGTTCTTCGCTACCACCGATATCGCGGATTTTTAAGTCTCCTTGACTACAGCTTAATCCGGATAAAGGATGCCCAGGCTCTTCAGCCTCCGCCGGGAAACGCAGGATATTGATATCTCTGAGAGCCGCAAAGCGAAAACTGCAAGGTCAGTCGAACCACAAACTTACCTTCGACATCCTGATATCAATACGACAAGATAGATATTTAGGATTGACTTCTCTAGGCTCCAAAGAGGCAGCCCCGAAAGAGAAAAAGTACCCATTCTTTTCAAGATATTATAGGACTCTCATCTCGATTTTGTGTCCAGGGCGAGGCGTGTGTCCCGTCCAAGATCAAGCGCTGGAGCTCGTAGAACCGTACCTCGGTCTCGGTCACCGTCCGATGAGGTGCCGGCGCCGCCCGCCACGTCAAAAGAAAAGCGAGACGCCGCTCTCCGAGAACGAGGTCTGCTCCCCCCTCCAAACCCAAAAACAGACGTCAGCCGTACGGAACGGGGATCAGATCAACTGGATACGAGTCATGTGTACCCACTGACAGATGCCCAGAAACCTTCGGCCATGCTGTCCGTCCATGGAGAGAACTCTCGCGAAGAGTGGTCCGAGATACCAGCTACTCGTTCCCTTTCGGACGTTTCTCATGGGATCTCGTTTTCTACATCCACCGGCTTAGAATCAGAATCCTGTGCACCGAACTCTAATCGATTATTCGAAGGTGAATTGGATGCAAACTCGCGCAACCGTTCCATCAATGTCTCGCGCGGTGGCCCCCCAAACGGTGAAAGCCCGCCCACTACAAAGGGGAGGGTCAGACGTTGGGCATGGCTTTTTAATATGCATCGATCGGTGGTCGGCATGTTCTCGCGCTCACGCCGTTCTAGCGCAGAGAAAGGATCCGGGTTTGATGCCGACGGCCTTCCCTCACCGCCAATCCCTACATTTCCGGGGGAGCGGGGCGAAGGTTGTGGGAGCAGCCGTCCCCGATCGCATTTCTCGGGTCGTTTAGAAGAACAAGGATTAGGGGAACCTGGCGGTCCAAGAGCGGGGCAGGCGGTTGCTTCACCATTCTATAGTAGGGCAAGAATCATCATGGAGGCTAGTGCCATTGAAGACGAGGAGAGTCGGCGACTGACAGAGCTTGCGTATCTTGGGTAGAAGAATTTTTGCGGACCCGGGTACAGGATAATGACCGGTGACATTTATGTCTAAGCTAAATATGGGGATAGAAGTGGTCAGATGAGGAGGATGTGGGGTAATTTGCAATTACCACGTGAGTCTGAAACGTTATAAAGCCGCGACCCTCTGCTTTTATGATCATTCCTCATCCCTCCCTCTCTCATCATGCCCACCGACCCCACCGAAAACAAGCACTCTGACCCCATCACCATCAAAACCGCCGCCCCCCGCAGGACACGCGCCGCATCAGTCTCTTCTGGATCAGACAGCTCTGACCCTCAAACCCCTTCTCCCACCTCTCTCAATTCAAGCCGTTTCAACTTGCCTCCAACTAGCGGGTCCCCCATCTTGTCCTACTTCCTCTCTCAGTCTCCTACCAAACCCCCCGGAACATTCCCGTTCAATCGCAAGTTTGGCGGGCCTCCGCCCGTATTCGAAGGTCCTTCCTTCTCTCAATAGCTCGTGACCATCTTCGAATAACACATTTCAATCCTCAGAGAATGAAGATGAAGTTCCTGTCGCCACTCACGCCAGACGAGCAAGTACTGCAGCCACTGGTCGTTTCTCTTCTCAATCGCCTGTGGTTACGAACATTCCAGAGCCTCAGCTTGAGAGAGGGTCTGGTCTCCTGCGACGGCTCTCGCTGAGCAGTGGAGCCTTTTCAAAGGTATGTCTAAACCAGCACATGAATGGTTCTGCTTATCTAAATCATTCAACACAGAATGATCCTCGCTCTCAACGAACACCACCAAGCCCGCCCCCAAACTCTGCCGTTAGCCCCACCGCAAAATCACAACCTTTCCCTCTCCCTCACAACACTAAGCCTCGCCGTTCTGCAACCATAAATGAAGGAACGAGGCCCCGCCGTGCGCCTTCTCCCATGGGTGAACGCATCTTGAAGGGCCATTTCGATGGCTTCAATTGAGCCTCGCCCAGTACCATTTCATCCTCATTCTTTATCTACGCACGGCTGGGTACCCGCAATCGAGCTTGACCAGGCTCTTCCGGATACGGCTAACATGTCTGATAGTAAGAATTTCATGACTTGACCACTACCCCCTCGCTGTCATCACTCCCGAAAAATCTACCGCGGTCACAATCCTTTGCATCGACGCCCTCTTTCTTTTTTTCTCTCTCAAGCAGTTTCCATATAACTTATTGCATGTACGTCGCCTCTTTCTTCACTCCAGAACCCTGCATAATCAGGCCATGTACAGTCAAAATCTGTATCATTTACGTGAAACCGTTGTACTTTTGAGATTGCGTTTGGTTTCTCTGTGTTGCATGTAATTGTATCCAGTTGTACGGTATATGCATAATGAGATCGATTTGATGGAAGCACTTTGGCTGCGATAAGCTATCTTGCGGCCCCAACATTAACGACGGGCATGGGACGTTTGGAGAACAAGATCTTCCTTCTGACTATCGCCTCCACACGCCACTCCACGTTGTTCTCCGAAGCTTTCTCCCTCCTTCCGTACTCCAAATCATCGTCCCCTAACTGGTCTGCTCTTCCCGAATTCGAAGATCTACAATTGGAGCGATGTATTACCGCTAGTGGCTTTGGCAAATTCACAATCTTCCCTTCCAGCAAGTGGTGTCCAATTAGCAGGCTTGCTTTGGTCTATGGCAAGATGTTATCGTTCCTGGAAGAAAAGCACACAGAGAAATTCAAGGGCTCGCCTTGGTATCGTCAACCTTGAGTTTACCCACGAACTTGCCGTCTCTCTCGTTGATGTGATTGCACTCTACTTCCAGCGATCCCTGTAGTTCTATCAAAACAATCTCATCGTGTGAGATTTTCGCAAGGCCTGGAGGGAGCTTCGGGTGTGGTGAATCGGAGTCGATGGTGAGAGGGATGATCATATTCGGAAATGACGCGTTCGCGTTGTTTGGTTCTTCCCAACAGAGGGTTGGACCGTGTATTCATGCATATCGAATACTCGCGCAAGGAATTTTTTCTAGTCGTGTATGCCTCGAGTATACACTCTAAATGAATCAACCCCCACAGCAGATACATCAACCACACCCTGTGACATTCGTTTCTTTCATGCCAGTAGGCGCCGGAAAACTCCCAAATTCCCAGCTGTAGCATTCCTGAAGGCACAAGTTCCAGACAACCATTGTTTGCAACCGAATGGATAACTACTTACCACGCAATCGTCCTCAGGCTTTGGCTTTGGAACCTCTCGTCCATCCTCAGCGCTCGGTGGCCACGGTTGGGACAGTATCCTGTCAATGACGCTCACGATCCCGTGGGTACGAATGTCTACTGGCCAAGATAGGGTAGAGACCGTGTCATATAATATAGTTTTGCCAAGGTGGCATCTGCACATGGTAATGGAAAAATGTTTGTGCCAGGTAGTGTGGAGTACGAACCTAGTCTCCATAGCGTATCCGGCTAGGACACAGCTCGACAGTACCCCAGTACATGTCCCCATTGCGATCGGGTCCGCTGTATGATATACATGGGCAATGTGGTGCGTGGAAGGCTAGAAGAGTTGGTTGTAAGCTCGAGACATGTCTCTAGGACAGACGGACACATACGGGCGATGGGAGATGAAGGCGACCGGCCGCCAACCGATCTCCCGGAGATTCGAATGCCACTGCCGGAGCACCAAACGTCGCACCAAGAAGCGAAGCCAAGGCTCCCCCAAGAGAATGTCCTATAACCCACAATGTGGCATCGGGACTGCACTCAAAAGTCGTCAGAACCTAGAAAAGCGGCCAGAAATGAGGAAGAGATACTCAACTACATATACGTCACATTGTTGTATAAATTCTGTGACGCGAGGGTTAATCTGGCATAGAAACAAGACGGAATCGACCGTTACTCACTGTTCCAATAGGATAGAATAAACTCTCTTCCATCAACGACGCCTCCAAGCAATCTTGGTCGCACTTGTACCCTGGGCCCCCTCGATAACACCCGCAAACCGTCGTCCACGACCAGCCGACCCGCGCACAGCAGCAGCTAAACAGCAGGTTGTCGTTTATCTTGTCCTTCTTCCCAGTCGGCCCACCTCCACCAAAGATTCCCGCCGAAGTACCCTTGATGGCCAAAATCACAGTTTTGTTATCCGGTGTGGCGAAAACATGTCCGCGGAATCCATCCGCGTCCGGTTCCCAACCAAAAGGATAGCCCTAATGAACAGAAAACGAGGCTGTCTGTTCCAAGAGCTGCCGGTAGGGGTACAAGCTGGACTCACGACGTTCCAACGCCCTCCCAACTCATACCACGCAGGATCACCAGGCTCAACATAGGCGTTATTCGTCATCTTTGCCAGCTCTAATAGCGTGTCCCGCTTCTCCACGTCCGGACCGATAACCTCGTCTTCGTCCCATGGGAAGGACATGCTCTGTCCAAAATTTCTAGAATGCGTGCGAGCTCGTGATAATGCCTCAAATGAAGGCGGTCGGAAGGTAGGCATAGTCGCTGTAGGGATCGTGTATGTATTGTCCCGTACAGTATCGCCGTTGGCTTCGGAATCTATGGTTCGGGGAGAGACGTCGGAGAATATCACACGTGCGGACCTCGAGACGGCGTGTAGATGTCGCAGTTCGAACTGTAGCTGGGTTGGAGTTGAATCGGTCTGGACAGGCTTATCGGGTGCTGTGAGGCCCAAAAGAGAGACGAGAAGGCTCGTCAATGTCGACGAGAGCATGAGGCATAACACCGACGGAGGTGGTTAGCGGAAAGTGGCAGCAACGTCACGCGTTCCACATGCGCCTGGTTGAAGTTCACACAGCGATTAATTGGGTGAATACTCGCAAGGAAAGGAGCGTCCGGCCTTATGATGGATGAAAGAAAGGACTATTATCAAGGATATGAAAAATTGCCAAGAAGAATTAGGAGGTTGGATTTTTACAGTGATGAATTGAGAATTAGGATATATGTGATATGTAGCTCAAGCCTGAGCTTATAGGGTCAAAGCCTCCATCGCAAGGCCAAGGGGGTCGCTGGCCGGTAAATTGGCCGTCGGCAAGGGCACCTCCAACTGAGCAGCCGAACCAAAGAACACTTCTGGGCTTGTACAAGCAGCGACGGCACGACGCATGTGGGTAGACAAGAATGATAGCCCGACTTGATATGCAGCTGCCCAGGAAAACATTCAATTAGCAATCACCAACAAGTGATAGATACAGGTGAAATCATGTACCGTTCATCCAGCCGAATCCTTCTCGGGGAACCATCTTAAAATCAATCCCTTGATTGCCGTATTCCGCATCGACCAGATGTGAAAGCTTGACGGCGTCAAACTAGCCCAAGCAAAATGTCAAATGAGAAATAGGATAGCTTTCAGAGCAATCACCTTTTCCGGAACAACGCCATTGAAGTCAACGAATGCTGTGGTCATCCTGTGAAATGCGCAAGGCTGGGTTCATATTTATGCCAACCAAAGAAAGGAGGACGGACATGTAAAGGAACCTGTATGCTAGGCGTTGGGCTTCTTCCAGGTAGCCATAGCGTTCCAGTCCAACCCAAATCATGATCTGGTGTGGAGGCCATGCATATCTGTTGTCGGTGATTACTAAAATTCCGCCTTGAATCTCAATAGACGCAATAACGCACGGGTAATCCCACTGCCGATTGGGGCGGTCCAAAGAAATCTTGCCACGAGATTCTTCCGTTCCAGGCACTACTCCACCAAGGACCTCAAACTTCCTCAAAGATTGTGTCCTGGAAAATGGAAAGAAGGGAGTGCTGTGAGAACGACACTTCCTACGATTCAACGAAAGAAAAAAACTTACACGAGTTGCCAGCATTGTTCCTCGCTGGCACACCCTGCCCAAAGTGCCCAGAACGCTGTGACACTCTCATAGAGGATCTGCTTCTCCTGCACGGTATCATAGTCGAAATAGAGACTCTTGCTTTCATTCCATAGATACTTATCGATCGCCTGCCTCCTGAACTCCGCTCTATCAAACCATTCGTCACTCCTCTGCACCCTGCTTCTCGAGTTCTCCCTTTTGGGATTTGCATAAGCCTCCACTGACGGCGGGAACGGCGCCAAAGGGAAATCCTCGTCCAGCTCCAGCTCATCATCGAACACCTCGCGGATAGCGGTGCCAATATCAATCTCGTACTTGTACAACAGCGCTTGCAAATCGATAGTGCCAAGGTTCGCGCAGCGCTTCTCGAATCGATAGGTAGTGTCGTGTCCTGACTCGCGGACGGCACGGTCGTGGAGGAAGTATTCATCCAATCCGGGTTCTTTGATGATCCCCAGATTGTACTTCTCGCTGAACTCGAGAACGGAGAGCCCGTGTTTGTGCGCATAGGGCTCAAGGATGTGGGTGAAATGGGTTGCTTCCGTCTCAGGAGGAATACCGAGGCCGTCAGGACGGTAGCGAGATAGACCGGTCTTGGGGTCCATGCGAGGTTCTGCGACCCAAACAGTATGGTACTCCTTGATGGCGGCTTGGATTGCGCGCTTCAGCCACTGACAGTTGGATTTCATGTCCGAGCGGTCGAGTTGGTTGTAGATTTGCAGCGCCATGTCGGTGAGGAACGGAGGCTGGCTTCGGCATAGGTAGTAGCTGCGACTGCCATTTAGAATCTTCCCGTAATGCTTGATCTCAAAGATGAAGTGATCCACCATGCCCTTGGCCATGGTGACCTGGCCGTCCACAAGAAGTCCAAGAGCTATAAAGTAGGAATCCCAGTTGTACAACTATATCCGACGGTACATTAGCCATTGCTACGATGGATGTGATTTTCTTGAGACGAACCTCATTGAATCGGGCTCCAGGGACGATGAAGGGAATGCCTTTGAGTGTCTTGCCACCCTGAGGGTCGTCGACTTCCGTCATGGCCAAAGCCAAGATACCGGGCTTGGAGTTCAAGCTCTTGACGAACGCAGGATCATCCGGTCGCGCTGGAAGAACCTGCACATCGAGGTTCATGTGAGGCCGCTCCCTGGCAACCTTTCTGTAATACTCGGCCATGGCGGGTTCGCCATGTGGAACGTAGATGCGGGGATTGACACGACCAGTGCGGTTCTTGGGGTCAGCGGTGATGATTTCGAGACCGTCGCCGTCAATACGGCGTGTCAGGGAGTGCCAGAAGGAGTGTTTTATCATTCGTGACAACCGATCGACCGGGTTCTCGGTGAGCCGTGCTTCATCTAGGACGATGCGCTTTCGGTTATGATCGCGGGCAAGGGCGAGCTCTTGAAGGAGGTTGGACAGCATGTAAGTCCCCTAAAGATAAAGATGGGTGAGCGGGGTCGTGTGAGAGACGACATGCGGACTGACACGAATATCGAACGTCTTGAAGCCGTTGCTGGTTGCTGTCCCCAACGCCATCATCTTTGGACCCGCATCGGTAACGCTAATCTGAAGGTCGCCGTCTGTGTCTTCTTGCTCCAGAACAACTCGAATGGTTTCTTCTACATCGATGAGAAAACGCCTAGGGCCGGTGACATTCTTCTCATCATGGGACATGCGTCGCGGTCTCAGATGCCAGTCTTCTTCAAAGGCGGGTTGTCTTTTGGGCCCAGGATTGTAACCATGAAGATGGGACTACAAGGGAGAAGTGAGTTCTGGTTCAGGTATTGCGAGGGAATCACCTACATGGCTGTAAGTACGGGATCGAGCGTAGGTCTCGCCACCGCCGTAATAGGCTGCAGCGTCGATGTTGACCTGGCCATGTCGTTCTTCGGCGAAGGAAACGCCGCTTGGGTGGTTGAGAGCAGGGGCCATGAGAGAAGTGATTGAAAAGGATCGAGAATTTATAATTTACGGAACTTGAGCAGGGGGAATGGAAGGAGAGACGTCGCCGCGAAACTTGGGCGGGTTTATAGACAGGGTCAGGGCAATTCATGGAGTCTAATCATCCGAATTCGAAATACGAAACACAACAGCAGAGCACCCTCGTCTTCCTTCATGAGATAAACTATATAGCTATAGCGGTCCCTGGGCTAGACCTACTTTATACCGCGACTAGTAATAGTGTGCTCTCTTGTATACACTCTGACAACGACTCGGCTCGCTCTGCCATCTGGGACTCGGAGTTAACGTTGACAATCGTGGGTCGAGGGCAAGCGCTACGTCGATGTCAGGATGTCAATCAGATCTAGATAGATCTCCCAAATACCTTAGGTCCTTCCGAGAGCAATCGACAATGGGAATACATCAAAACAAAATTATGCAAGGGTAATACAAGGCATGTGTGTTAAACGCTACAAAAAGAATGATAGTCTAATGCAAGATCAAGAACAGTGGAATACTACCGAGGGTCGAGGACGTCGAGGACAGACTCTAGTACAACTCTGGGTTGAAGGATAACCCTCTGATGAATGAGTTCGTCATGGACGCCAAGAAGTTCCGCGTTTTGCACTCGCGTTGTACACCTCAAACCGAGCTCTGTCGTAGCGATAATGGCACCTCGTGAGGCAACATAGTCTCCGAACACGTCCGCCATCTGGTTAGAATCAAAGACATCATTCTGATCCACAGCAATGACATCGAAGCATGTCGACATAATTTCCTCCCTCATGACTCGGGCCAATCTTGTCGCAGAGTTGGCAATCTGGCGAACCTGGTCACCAAAGCGCAGTCGGAGCCCGTCTTTCGATGAAGTGGTTGCCGTCTCATAGCTTGAACACCCGGCAATAGTGAAGATGTCGGCTGACCACCGCAAAATGATATCGCTCAGGTCCCTGATAGAATTCTCAGCAAGGTTAGGGTAGCTTGCGTGTATATGACGATGCGTGAGGGCGCGCCATTTAGAGGATGTTGGCTGAGGCTCTGTAAACAAAGAATGGTGAGTGATGCTGGATGTATATCAAGATGTGGAAAATCTCACCAGCCATGACCATTTTTGAATAGACTTGAGCAAGGATGGTATCAGTTTTGGCTGAAAATCCAATGCAGAATGATGCCAATGCGCGGACGATACAAATGGAAACACAGCCTTGCAGCGCCAGCTGGACAAGGATCGGATCTTGGGAGTGATCCCGGTTAGATAATATCCTAGCGAGGTTGGGTCCCAGACGGGATGACGTCTCATGCATCGCCTGGACGGACCGAGAGGATGATGGTCGCGAATCTCTGTCAAAGGTGCACAACTCGGTAGCAGACGCCGCAAATTGGAGGATCTCGGAATTGATGTCACGAACGGCTTGCAGGACTTGTGCTCCGGACCAACTGTCTGTTCTGGTCATGTAGATTTCGCTGGCACGAATGCGAGCTCGCTCCTCTTCGGACCCTGCGAGAGCCAATGCTCGATCATGGACAGTGTGGCTATCGGAATTTCCGTTAGGCATATGCCCGTTGGGTATAACCCCGTTTGTCGAGATCACGTCCGTGGTGATCCGCATGTCGAGTGAGCTACGGCGGGAATGGACCTCTTTTGGTTGGGGAGTCGGAATGTACTGGGGACCAACATCGCTGCGACGGCGTTCAGCCGTGAGGCGATCCTTCTCTCTTGCTTTCCTCATCTTCTCGACTTCTAAGTCTTTGACTCTCAGCATGTCCCGGGTTTCTTTAAGGTTTTTTTCGAGCATTTTGCAACGCTCGTCGAGGCGCAAAGTTTCTGAACGGGACTTTGCGAGTTCATTTTTGGTGTGATCGAACTCTCGGCGCATGGATGATAGAGGTAGACCTGCGAGTGAACTCGTGGGTGAATCACAAGCTGCGTGCAATCTGTCACGCAGCGTGTCGGACACCAGTGGGGTGTTAGATCCGGGTGCCTTGGTGTAGTTGAGGCTGGGTAGGCGGACGACACTCCAGATAGGGGTGTACCAGGAGGGAGTGTAGAAAGAGAGAAAGTCGGCCGCGTTATCGTAAATGGAGGGCATGGCTGCATGGCCCTCCAGCACGTTTCAGGCAGCTCTGGTCAGGGTCACATGTCCAATTCCCACATCAATCAAGATTTAACACCACGACCTTAACACGACTCCTTCCTTCCACCGTCCTTCGGGCGTCGTGCCATGAAGTCCCCCACCGAGAACAGGAAACCCTACAGTGGTCTCTCCCGCTCCCTTGTCATCGCAATCGATGTCGGCACCACCTTTAGTGGCGTAAGCACCCTCTCCACCCTTTCCCTTCCAACTCTCATTCTCAAAAGGTCTCCTACGCGATCCTTGAACCCGGAGAGATTCCAAAAATACATGGTGTTACAAGGTATTCCTCCTACATCATTCACGATTAACCCATCTCCAAGCTTGCTCTTCAGATTTCCTGGCCAAGAACATGTCGCTGGAAACTCCAAGATCCCCTCGGTAATATACTATGATAAGCAAGGAAAAATGATGGCTGCAGGTGCAGAGGCAGATACCGCTGCTGTCGTCTCACAAGCGGAAGATGACGGATGGATAAAAACGGAACTGTACGATTCCCGGGCTCTGTACCCCCGACCCTCGTCACAATACCTCTCTTTCAGGTTCAAACTGCGTCTCCGGCCCCGCACGATGCAACTCAACATGAATGGAATGCGACTGGGTCCTCTCCCACGCAACAAAACGGCCGTTCATGTCTTCGGCGACTTCCTCGCCTACATGTACCGTTGCACGCGCAACTTTATCATCGATACCCACGGAAATGGCGCTGCCTTGTGGAACGCGGTCGAGAACGATATCCAATTCGTCCTTTCGCATCCCAATGGGTGGGAAGGTGCTCAACAGACAAAGATGCGGCGGGCCGCTGTCTACGGCGGTCTTATCCCAGACACCAACCAAGGCAAAGCGAGGATCCGCTTTGTCACCGAAGGGGAAGCGAGTCTACACGCTTGCGTGTTGAATGGACTCGCTGCTGATGTTCTCTCGGTACATCTGCCATTCCATGATTTATATCTCCCGTTGATCGGGCCACATTCGTTTCCAGGATCCATCTCAGCATGGTTTTCTCATAGCTGACGCCGGAGGCGGCACCCTTGACATTAGCGCGTACGCTATCCGACATACGTCACCACTGATAATGGAGGAGATTGCTCCCCCAGATTGTTTGTATTTTTTTTCGTCACTCCCGAATGTCACAAACCTCGGTATCTTGGTTCTTAGGTATATTTGCCGGCTCCGTTTTCGTCAGCCGACGAGCGCGAGAATTTCTAGAAGGTGCGAGGAAACGCTTTGCTAATAGTCAAGTCCATGGGTTCACATCGGGAACAGGAAAACTTAAAAGTTCTAAATATGGGACACCCGCTGCTCTGGATCATATCACTCAGCGCTTCGATGAAACGACAAAACGACTATTCCGTGAAAGAAAAGATTTACAATTCATACCCTTTGGATCTCCTCTGGACAAGGTACCCTTTTTGTACCTCCAGCAGCATCCATTTGTGACCGTATTGCCAGGATCTTGCCGTCGGAATACGCAATGGCCAATTAAAACTAACAGGGTGTGTATTGGTCATCCCCAATGTGCGATACCAACTAACGCCTTAGCAGGAATGAAGGTCCGTCTTCTTGACTGGAAGCGGTTGCAATGTCTAACACAACAGCGCTATCAAGTCGCTAACCTTTTCGAACCTTCTGTGGATGGTGAGTGGATGTTGTCAGATAGTCATCTTCAAGCTGAGAGGGCTCAATAGCGGCTGTCACCGCAATAAAGGCACAGATAGACGCTTCTCATGGAATGATTCGGGTAGGCCGATACTTCAGTCTATTTTCATCATCTTACGCAAAATTAGTCCGTTTTCTTGGTAGGAGGATACGCGGCTTCTCCATGGTTGTTTAGGTCGGTCTGTTTACGAGTCGATTGGACCTCCTCACTGGCTAACATGTCCGGCAGTCAGCTGCAAGAACGTTTGGCACGGTTCCGCGTCACAGTCAGCAGACCAGATGCGCAGACGTCAGACTTACATCTCATATCACCAACGATTTGACTTCTCATCGCTTCTATCTAGATCAAAAGCCGTAGCCGACGGAGCAATTGGGTTCTACTGCGACCACCATGTGTCTGCACGGATGTCCAAGTTTATGTACGGCGTCGAGTTCCTCAGGGAAATGGATCCAAAAGATCCAGACCATGTGGCTCGGAAAGAGAGACTATGCGAATTACCTTCAGGGCCGAAACTACTACCAGATGCATTCGATTGCGTCCTCAGCAGGGTTTGTCCATCTTTGAAAGCTGCGTCTGCTTTCCATTAACATACAACAACAGAGTGTCAAAGTCAAAGAATCGACTGTTTTCACCAGAAAATACTGCACAGAACTCACGAGCCTGTCTCTCCTTTCCGTCTTTGAAGTTGAGATTTGGTGCTGTCGAGGAAATAGTATCCCGAAATGGATCGATAGGCATTCAGGTGAGCAGCTAATGCGGACATATTCCAGGGAAGATTGGTAACTTTCAATCTCAGATGACTTTTCAACGTTATGCGTTGTCCGCGCAGATCTTTCGCCGCTGAGCGGTAGCGCCGCACCCAAGGTGGGCAGGAATGGCAAGACATACTGGACAATCGTGTTCTCCATCGAGATCCATTTTGGACTAACGGAATTCAAGGCGCGCATCAAGTGGGTCGACGATGTAAGTTAATCTCATCTTGCTTGCATGTCGGTAGAGGTTGACATTGTGTTAACAGGGAAAGACTAAATAGTAAGCGCAGTTTTCATGCCTTGGCAAGTTATCCTCATGAGACGGTGACTTCAGTGGCCCTGCATCCATCATCTATAATGAGCGAGGACATCGCGCAGAAGAGGAGGAGCCAGACAACTTCCCCGAGGATGACATCGGCACGCCTCGTAACGATCGGTTGAGGTCGCAGCCTCCATCTCGATCGCTGACACCGACGGAATTCTATCAACCGTCGGGAACTCTTGAGCCGAAAAGAGCGTCATTTGTAGCCGACCCTCTCCCCAAGGAAGTAGAACAGCCCGCCGAAATTCCTGCAGTGCAACGTGCTCTAACACCCCCAGCCATTCCGAAAGAAATCCCAGCAGATGCAGCCCCACCCGTACCGGAGGTGGTCCCAGAGAATGGCAATGGCAAGAAGAAGGTTAAAGGCAAGGACAAGACACCAAAAAATACTCCCAAGCTCGAAACTAGCTTTCCCTCGTCCTTGGCCGGCTCTCAAAAGACACCCAAACTTGGAGATTCTCTTTCTGCCGCATGGGGTTCCATTAAACCGTCGGCTGATCTACTTTCTCCCGTGACGCCAGCGGAACCGAAGACTGGTGATTCCTCTCCAACGGACAAAGAGAAGGGCATCTTGTTTGACAGCATTTCGACTAAACCGTCCCCTGCTATCGGTGGCAACCGCTCTCCTCTCGGGGCGACAGACCCGATAGTAGCAGCGGATCTCGTCGATCCTCCGGCAGATACTATGCTGGTGGCAGAAATAATTGACGCTCTTGCGAGCCAATCCGAACCCGCTGTGGAAAGAGATGTTGCCGAAGAACCAGTCGTTCAAGTTGTGGAAAGAGATTTGGCCAAAGAACCAGCCGTTCAAGTTGCCACTCCCGCCGTCGGAACCACAGCTGATGTCGCCTTTCAAGGGACGACCCCGTCAGCGAAGAAAAAGAAAAAGAAAGGAGCTTCGGCTGCTGCGACCCCCGTGGTTGAGCGCACCACCAGTCTGGAGCCAACCCCCGTCGTCCCGGATCCCTCGCCGACCGAAGAAGCTACCAATCCGGTGCTTGGTGATGAGGCTACCAATACATCGCTTGGTGATGAGGCCATCAATACAGTGCTTGGTGATCCATTGACTTCGACCAACAAACCCAATTCTACGAAAGTTTCACCAGCCTTGTTGCCAGAACTCGGCGCCAACACCGATGGAGGCGGTGGCCTTTTCGGGGCGGATAGTGCCGCGTCCGCGCTTTTCTCAAGTCCTGCTTGGGGTAATCCGACCGACTTGCCTCAGGACACATTCGATGCCTGGGAGAATCCTCAATCTCCAAAGACACCCAAGACGGCAGGATGGAGTGTTGGTGGTGGGCTTGGATTCGGCGCAAAATCTGGTGCTACCACCCCAAAAACCCCGGCAGCTTCCGCCAGCCCTGCATGGGGTGCTGGGCCAACAACTCCAGCAGCCAAAACTCCATCACTTGGGTGGGGAGCAACGACGCCTAAAACCGCGGGCTGGGGAGTGACGAAGCCAGCCGCTTCTCCCGGGGCTGCGGCCAAGAAGTCACCGTGGGCCAAGAATGAGAATGCTCCGGAGGCCGACAAATCTGCTGAGGCGGTTAATCCACTGGAGACTCCTGTTATTGAAAGTGAGAAGCCTGTAGAGCCAGTCGGATTAGATCCTGCTACCACGACTCCCGCACCGATCGCTGAGACAGAGAACAAAGACATCCCTCCAAAGTCTGAGGCAGTCGAATTTGGGGGATCAGAGGAAATCAACGGGGTGGACGCAGCCCCTGCGGAAACCTCAACACCCGTCGCTCCAGTGGAGGAGATTCCGAATCCTGAAGGTGACAACATCCCAGCCGCTGTGGAAACACCGAAAGATGAATCCGCAACTCCTGCTGAGGAGGCTAATGATGACGGCGATGATGATAAGGGTGGCGGTGGCGGTGGTGGCGGTGGTGGCGGTGGTGGGGCTAAGAAAGGGGGAGGGGGAGGAACGAAGAAGAAGAAGAAAAAGAAGTAAAGGTCATAGGCTATACTTACTTTCTTTCTTGCATTTACAATAATGATCTTGTTGCATATATTATCTGAAAGTGGCTTTCGTCATATGTAAGGACCCGGGGAAAAGGCTCTTGCAGCGCAGGATATTTTGTTAACGAGAAAGGAATGTATAAGTATAATACGCAGATTTCGAGAGGGTCTGCTGCCTTAGGCCATTATGAACACAGCAATATGGGAGTTGATATTGAGCTGAAAGTGCACACGGAGATGGTGCTATAGCTAGACCGTCACTTGTGTCCTTGACCCCAGAAGCTAGTTAACGAGGGTATACAGTTTCCGAGCACATGCATCATTTCAGAATCCAACTGATTCCCCCCTTGCCAAATGCTCAAGTCCTCGAGCTTCCAGTTCGCATAAATACGCTGCGACATCTCTGATTTAAATCTGAAGTCCTTCACATCTAATTAACATGTGAATGTAGAACATAGTTGCCCCGGACTTACATGTAAATAGTCGGGAATTATACCCCCTATGTGTAATGTCAGGTCTGTCAGATTTGGCAAGCACTTTGCGAGCAAATCGAGAATGGTCGAAGACAATCCGAAGATATTCAGACGAAGGTAGACCAATTGTGACGGCAAGGCAGCAACAATTCGGCAAACGTCAGGATGAGCGAGATAACGATCGTATACTGTGACCTTCTTGAGCGACTGTGATGATCTCTCAAGACACAGAATTAAAGTGTCGATGCCAGCATCAAATGAAGATGGGTATAACTGAAGGGTATGGAGATCGGAAGCAAGAGATGTATCGTTGGCAAAGGTGTGTAGTAGCCACGCTGACAGCCGTTCGTCTGAAGTCGAATGATGGAACCCGGAGGGGTTAAGCCGTAGTTGAACAGCTTTGAGTGTAGTAGAAGAGTTATGAAGCAGCTGCGTCAAACCCGATGGATCCTCCAAGAAGGACCGATTGAATGGTGCGCGAATAGCAAAGGTCTCCAACAAAGGAAATAGAGCAAGATGTTTGAAAAAGGGCGATAGATCTGCAAGAGCGATAGACCAGACTCTCAATACGAGAAGTTGGGGAGCGAGGTTATTTACGAAAGGTACGATGTTTTCAACGAGAACGCGGGCATCACCAGCTGCCGCCCCAGGATGTGGATTGCTTGTAAATTCCAAATCGAGTTCACGTAGGGAATCGAAAAGAGTGTCCGAGGGTGGGAGTACCAGGAAAGCGTCCAAGCTGCCACCCAGCGACAACTTTCGCAAATTTCTGCGAAAGCTTGACCATGCCATGGTGAGAAAATGGTTGAGATCTTTAATAGGCCAGTTCCATACTTTCGCGGTAAACGCCTGGAGGTTGGTCATGAGTGGAAGGACGGCGGCAAGGCGTGCGAGCAGGGCCTCAGAACGCCTTGATGGCGATGGGCTGCGACGATGGGGAAAGAGCGCTGCTATCCAGGTCTGGAGCTTCCTCCGAGGAGCTACAGATAGGACCGCGAGGGAATGTTTCTCGGCAAGATTGAGTTGGAGATCCAAGCTTTGCACACGACCCGCGACCGATGGATCGCTGTGACAGTAGGGTTGAGGGGACGGATGTGATGAACTACGTAAACTCACCCGAGCCGGTAAACGGTCCTGAGTGCATCGTGGTCGAGAGTCTTGATGAGAATATCCTTGTAACGAACGTCCATGGCAAGATGGAAGAAGACCCGGTTCACTGCGAGCATGTCGCGAAGACATTTGTCCGGAATGAAACGGGCGATGTGGAGCCAAATTTCGGGCGGTACATCCATGGTGGATGCATGCAATGTGGTTGGATAATCACGTGCGCCGGGAATTGCCGACCTGCAGGTAATTTTTAGCAGTTGATGACAGGTTCTCGGCGAGTGGCTTTCTCCTTGTCCTCACACATCCCCCTCTGAAGTACCCTATCTTCACCATTGCTTCTAATTCCCCCCGCAAAACGTCTCTTATCTTCTGTCCAGGCAGAGGATTCATGCTTCGACCTCCAATTGCTATACCAAAGCATAAAAGCTCTTCCGGTTTACCCCTCAGTCTTGTAAGCGCCTCATTCCCCTCTTGCACAAATTCTCATGCGATCTTCATCCAGCGTTAATCACCCAATTTGCCCAGCATGGCTTCAGGAATTGTAAATATTCGTCGCGACGTTGATGACAAATTCTACCGATACCGGTGAGTCTGTCATACGGGTCTTCGTGTTCACCCCAGATCACTGAAATGTCGGCTTCAGTATGCCCCTTCTTACCACCAAGATTGAAGGCAAAGGCAATGGCATCAAAACCGTTGTCCCAAACATGGCCGATGTCGCACGAGCCCTCAGTCGACCACCGACTTACCCAACCAAGTTCTTCGGATGCGAGTTAGGTGCCCAGACCTCCTTCGACGAGAAGAACGAGCGTTACATCGTCAATGGCGCTCATAATGCTGAACGTCTCCGCGAGCTACTTGACGGCTTTATCGATAAATTCGTCCTTTGCAAATCTTGCAAGAATCCGGAAACGGAACTTGTCATTTTGAAATCCGGCAGGAACGAGGAAATCATCCGAGACTGCAAAGCTTGTGGAGAGAGAACAGGGGTTGATATGCGTCACAAATTAACCACGTTCATCTTGAAAAACCCCCCTGTTAAAATCAAAAAGGGAAGAAACAGGAATGCTGGCGACGCGGCTAGCGGCGTTGGAGGGGGCGGCGGAGAAGATGGTGATAGTCCTCATGAAGCTCCCGGTGCAGAGAGCGATGACGAACTGACCAAGAAGATCAAAGCTGAAGCTGCCGAACTCAACACCGAAGCAGCCCTCGCCAATGACGGTTGGTCTGCAGACACATCTCCAGAGGCGGTCAAACAACGTGTAAAGGCCCTGGAAGGAAGCCTGGCTTCTACTACCCTCGCTGGGGATGACGATGGCAGCGATGATGATGTCAACAGTCCCTATAGCCAACTTGGCCGATGGATTGAAGAAAATCGGGAGGCTGAAGCTGATTCCAAAGCTACCGCTGTCGCCATCTACAAGAAGGCGGAGGAGCTTGGTATTGAGAAGAAGCACAAGACTCTTCTTGTCGTCGTCCAGGCGTTGTTCACCTCTGCCATACTCACCGAACTCACCAAATATGCTCCCCTCTTGATCAAGGTACTTACGTTCCTCTTTTCTCCAGTTTCAATAGATGTTCAACACAACCCAGATGGTGACGTCGGAAAAGCATCAAAAGTCTTTGCTCGGTGGCATTGAGCGGCTGGTCGGTATCACACATCCAGATCTCTTGCCGGCTGTGCCAAAAATATTGATGACACTGTACCAAATCGACGTTCTCGACGAAGAGGTTGTTACTCAATGGGGAACACACGTTAGCAAGAAGTACGTCGATAAAGAAACGAGCAAGCGGGTTCGGAAAGCCAGCGAGCCGTTCTTGAAGGTACCAACATTGTCAAGCTCCTCTCAAATATACCTAACATTCTACCTTAGTGGCTTGAAGAAGCGGATGATGACGACGATGAGGATGAATGATCTCTTCGAAATGCGAGTGACTCTGTGTTTAGTCTATGAATTTTATCTGCATCGTTTTGTGTCTACCTATGCTTGAATGTATGGCTGTTTGTTGCTGAGGGCTTTGACTTGAACACTTGACGCGATCGACATACAGTCTTTGCATCTCATTTCGACGACACTCTCACAAGACGGGAATAATGGCGGACTTGGTGGACTCCATGCTGGATCTCATGCGGCGTCTACCCCCAACTCGGACGGAAGAAAACGTTGCCGCCCTAATCAATATCTGCCCCGACTATGCGGATGACCTCCTCGGCAGTGTTGACCAACCGCTGCAATTGAAAACGGATCGGGCTACAGGAAGAGATTATCTCGCTTGTGACTATAATCGCGATGGAGAAAGTTATAGGTATGCGTCGACGTCGTCTGCACACGGGGGCGAGCCAACCGTATCCTCAGATCACCATGGTCAAACGAGTATGACCCGCCTCTCGACGACGGCACTGTGCCCACGCCCAAGCTTCGGAAACTTGAGATTACGGCGAACGAAGCGTTTGACACTTATCGAGAAATGTACGTGACGATCGACTCGATAACGGATGTGAGTTGCTTATTGCGACCAGGTATTACGAGGGTGGTGTCTCGTCGGTGTATTTGTGGGATTTAGATGATGGCGGGTTTGCTGGCGTCGTCCTGCTGAAGAAGAGTGAGATCCCATGTCATGGCGTTTATGATTTGGACTGACACGGTCATTCGCAGCAATGACGCCAACGTCAAGTTGCGAACCCTCAGGATCTTGGGACTCTATCCATGTATTTGAAACGGCTGAGCGTGGACGACAGGCGCATTACAAGTTGACCTCGACCATTATGCTTCACCTCGTTACACGGAAGGGCGAGGAGTCCGAAGTAGAAAAGAAACCAGATATCAACGCAGGGGGGAAGGGTACAGAAGGGTGGAAACGTCAGGGAGAAGTCAGTTTAAGTGGCAGCATGACCCGTCAGGTTGGTCGACACCAATCTTTTGTCAAGTGCTTCCTGTTTCACCAGTGTTTCTAGACCGAGCAAGATTGGCCCATCCAGGATACCTCATCTCACATCACAAACACAGGAAAGATGATCGAGGAAATGGAGATAAAAATGCGCAATTTACTCCAAGAGGTGTGTCCACATGGAATGATGGAGCCCGCAGACGATGATGATAACGTTTGCTCCCCCAGGTATATTTCGGTAAAACACGAGATATTGTATATGATTTGCGCAGTGTCGATGATCTCGAGAAGGCACGGAGGCAGAAAGAGTTGCAGAAGGAACTAGTCGGATTTATTAAGCGATAATCACAATACAAAGCGTAACTAGTTCGGTCCTACAAGGATATGGCCCATGTGTTGATCTGAGGTTCCACCGGTCATGGGAGTTATCATCAAGGTTATGTTCATCGTCGAGAAACGAGTTGTGCATCCGCGATAGGATTAGAATGGATGGTGAGCTGGAAGCGTAAAGACGCGGTACCCATAAGCAAGTTAAGAGAAGTGTCACAAGATAAAATGCATACATGGGTCAATTTAATCTCGGTCAAAGGTCTGTTTTTGTTGTTGACTGGGACACGCTCCATGGCGTCTAGCGTGGAGTCTGCGCCATCGATGACTTTACCGATTATAGTATACTTCCCATCAAGGTGTGGTTGTTTCGTATAAGCGATGAAAAACTGGGACTTATTAGTATCTGGACCTGAGTTCGCCATTGCGACCACCCCTCTTGCATTAAACTTAACTCGCATGTAAGATCCTCGTGCAGTGCAGTGTGTAAGCGGATGACTGACTTTAAGGGTAGAGCGTAATTCGTCGGCAAAAGGTTTTCCCCAGATACTTTGACCACCCTTGCCCTGACCGGTGGGATCGCCAGTTTGAATCATGAAGCCTCTCATGTTACGGTGGAATATGCATCCATCGTAATAGTTGGAGGCACACAATGCGAGAAAATTCTAAATGTTCCAACGAATCAAAACATGAAATTCGATCTGGAGTCAGGTGTGGTACCTCCGCAGCTTTCGGCACTGCCTCACAGAAAATTTCTATCTAGGTAACGGGCGGTCGGCGTCAGTTGACCGAAAAGAGCACGGAGTTTTGGTGGACCTTCAATTCTCCGTGTGTTGTATGCAGTGTCACTGACTGAAAAAACGTGAATAAGCTGTCCGTGATATCATGATGGGACGGGCGCAAGTACCATTTGATGTGTGACGTTGATGTGACAACATCCGTTTACCCTTATTACCTACAAAGCCGCCGAGGATTGATTCGTTTCTACCTTTCCTCGCTCGCAACCATCATCAATCCACGTCCGGCCAAGTATGCGCACACCTTCGGTCTACAGCCATGACGATCCCATTGCTATCGCTCTCAAACCCTCGCCCACGGAAACAGACGCTGAACGACATCTGAGACTCTCGAGGGAGGCAGAGGCGCGCCGAGTATCAGAGCAAATTGATGAAGATCTCCGGCAAGAGCGCGAGCGACTGAGACGAAGGAAAGGCGACGTCAAGGTCATTAACGACTTGCACGCGATATGAACGCATATATTGATCAACATCTATTCATCTAGCTCTTGCTCCTCGGCCAGGCGGAAAGCGGCAAATCGACGCTACAGAAACAGTTTCAACTCATGTACAAACCCAACTCTATAGAACAGGAGCGCATATCCTGGAAGACTGTCATTTACTTTAACGTCGTCCACTCTTTGAAGCACATCCTAGCAACCCTAGATGCATGGGAGGACACTGTCGGCGAAGAGCCCGACGGCTTCGACATAGCCATATCTCCAATCAAGACTCGAGAAAATGGGAGTTCACAGCAGCCTTCCTCATCCATGTCCCTCCACCATTCGCCTCTCGCCAATGGTTCATCGGGCCCGTCTTCTCCCTCGGATGCATCTGCAGCGCCAACGTCCCCAAGCACCTCGTTACCTAGTAGCGACATTGGGACCCTGAGACAAAGATTAACTACGCTCCTGGCAACGGATGCACCCCTGGCCGATCGACTCAGCGGAGGAATTTCCGTATCTGGGTCGGGCAAAGGCGGGGTGTATGTGCGAAGTGGTTGGCAGGCTCGGACCATCGAGAATGCGCTTGTCCGCTTCCGGCCAAAGCATGAAGAGTTCAAGAAGAATTTGGTTGCTGAAGAACCTGTGCAGGACATCTTAGTCGAGGATATCGGTCGTCTGCTCGTCTCTGCTGTTGAAGATATCAAGGATCTGTGGAGTCATCCGACCGTAAAAGGTTTGATTACCCGAAGGAAGCTGAAGTTGGATGAGTGGTCTGAATTGTGAGATCTTACTCATTTTCGTTGTCCCTTCTCGGGCTGAGGGACATGATAGCTTTTTGAAACATATATCGCGGATCGCGGCTTCCAACTATATTCCTACTACAGGTAGCGTAATTCGCGAAAGATCTCCGCGCATATACTCACTTTTCTGTTCGAAGATGACATCCTACATGCCCGTATCCAGACCATGGGTGTAGCAGAACACGTCTTTGATGTCAATATCCACGGAAAAACTGTATCTTGGCATTTGTTTGATGTGGGTGGAGCTCGGGGTCAGCGTCATACATGGGTCCCCTACTTTGACGACGCCAATGCGATCATCTTTGTTGCACCTGTTAGTGCATTCGATCAGGTGAGTCTTGAATGCGCTGTTTGTGCATCACCATTTGTTCTGGTGCTTATTGTCGATCTAGTACTTGGAAGAAGATCCACGGACGAACCGCATCGATGATTCGTTGCAGTTATTCACACAGATATGCTCAAACGCACTCTTGAAAAATGTTCATCTTGTTTTATTCCTCAGTCAGTGCTATCACTTTCATTAACCTTTACGCCTTTTGACGACGGCCTGCTTCACAGATAAGACCGACCTCCTGAAAACCAAATTAGACGCAGGCCTCAAGGTTCGGAAATAGTACGTACTTGTGAACAGGAAAGGCTTTACTCGATGCTGAGGAGTTTACTAGCATCACGTCCTTTGGAGAGCGTCCAAACGATTATGAGACGGTGATCCAATACTTCCGCGCTCATTTCTTGCAAGTCCATCGACGAAATAACGAGAGTCGACGAGTCTTGTACACACACTTTACGAGTGTTGTGGTAGGTTATGTGACCATTATTTTTTCTGTCTTGTATTCATGGTAACATGTATAGGATACCAAAGCTACGCAGCGGATCATTGGAAATGGTATGTCTTGCTTGCGCTTGCCGATTCAGTATGTTGAGCTCAGATGATTAGTTCGGGATTCCATCTTCAGAGGGTATCTTCAATCCGCTGCGTTGGTATGATTATACTTGGTGCAGAAAATCCGCAGTTTCATGGGAAGCTCTTCCATCTTGTGTTCTAACCTCACACCCTGCTCTACATTCATTTGCTCACGGTGTTCCTTCACCATTCCTGTATCGGCCCCTTGTACATTCCATCCAGTTGTCTTGTATCGATTGGCCAATCCCTTTTACTAGTACCTCCCACTTTCTTTCATGAAACTTGCACCACCGATGTCCTATTCTTGACGTTATCATTATGCCTCGGCAACTCTGAATTATTTTCTGTTCTTGTTCGCTGTAATATCTTAGTATTGCCAATCAGTAATTTTTATCGGATGAAGGGTTGCGATCGGGAGAATCACATGCATGTTTGTATTGCAATAATGTGCAAATCGCTATGAGATCAGACAGTTGCCTGATATAGCAAAAGTGACCGCGTGATTCAGATGAGAAAAGGGGAGCATATAGCTTGCACGACGACAGCCACAACGGCGACGACGACGACGACGATGAATCCACCAGCCATCTCCACCCTCCTCCCCTCAGAGTCCCATTCGTTCCACTCGTTTCTCAGTAATCACCACTCACAATGGTATCTCGCCCCAGAGATACCAAAGGACAGACAGGCTCTTGCAAAGGCAACGAAGGATCTAATGTCCCTCGACCCCTCCTGCTATTCCATACCATCCGATTCTCCCTACTACCCCCACAACTATACCCTCCCACCACCTCCCCACTCCGAGTCGTCGTCCCGCACCCCCACCCCCACAGCGGCAGATCCACACCCGGCACATGTCCCTCTCCAGCCCACCAGATACCGTCCCATACATCCCCAATCCCACCCATATCCCTCCTCACAACGTCGCTCCCACTCTCACTCCCGTTCGCTCCCGCACCCTTCCCACAACCTGCCCCCAGCTCCATCTCCGCCTTCGCCGCGCATAAAACCGCCTCCAACTCAATCCAAGGCCGCACTCCTCTCGCCGTCGCAGAAGAAGGCAAACCACATCCAATCAGAGCAGAAACGCCGCGCGAATATCCGCCGCGGATATGAAGCTCTCTGTGAATCCGTCCCAGCCCTTCGTGACGCCATACGGCTCGAAGAGGAAGCTGCAGCCGCAGGCGATCCGGACCAAGGCCAAGGCGCCTACTTGTCTGCAAAGTGCAAGAAATCCCGAATAGGCGCAAAGGACGCCGAGGACAAGGTTGATGGTCGTGCGGGGCCACGAAGCGAGAATGTCGTTCTGTCCAAAAGTACGGTCCTTCCTTTCTGGTCCAACAACCCAAATTCCTCAATTCTTTCCTATTTCCCAGCGGTCGACTACATAAACGAACTTTTGGATGAACGCCGGTCGCTCCTCGAGCGGCTGCATCGCGCTCGGAGCACTCTTCCATCGGGCCATCCGGCTCTTGTGCCCCCGCTACCTTCCCATCGACAGGGAAACGACGAAGGCCCCCTTTGGGAACGCGAGTGGAAAGGTGGCCAAACAAACCTTGGCCTTGAGGGCGAAGGCGAAGACAGTTCATGACCTTCCTGCCCACAACACCATATCCGGCATTTCTTCTGTTTCTTTTTTAATCGCACGGAGTTTCATCCGTATTGCTTTGTCCAGTGCCCGCGCTACTTCGTTTCAAAGCATAAATAGCACTCGGTTTCGAATTCACTGCCATACAAGAATCATCTTTTAATACCTTTGGAAAGGAAGTCGGACACCGTTTTTGTCTGACCATTTGGGTTTGTGTCATCGCCCTTATTTAGTACCGTATATGCTGTAATCGCTGTTGGATAAAAAGCTTACCGTGTAATTTTTCTTGCCGCAGTGTACAGAATTGACTTGTCACGAAATCTAAAATTAGACCACACATGGCGGACTTCAAGCGATCGACAGACAGAAAGAAGAAAAAATACCGCTCGGTAAAGCTCTAAATCCACAGCTCCCTCGCTGAAACAATAATCCTGGCTAGGATGGAACACCGATCTGGGGCAAGAGATACATCGAAGGACCGGGCGTCTGGGTGAGCTGTAAGAAGCCCCTCCATTTCTCTCCTGCATGACCGCGTTTCCTGAAAGAAACCTGTTTATCAACTACAGGCGTTAGAGGAAAAGAGAGCCAGGTGGTGGCAGAATGTTACGAACTCTTTGACTCGGTACAACTTTCGCCAAGACTTCCGAAGGGGCCCCTTTCCCGTTAACAACTTTCAATCAAGGTAGCTTCAAGACTGTGGCCTTTTAAACGAGACGGAGACGGAGACGGAGACGACGATCCTGAGTCTTCAACCCAGAATGAGGACTCGGAGCTGTCGATCGAAGCACAGATCGCTAACGAGGTCGCCGCGATGAAACGCCCAAAGACCGAACCGCGTTTTGGCAAGTCTTTTTTTGGTTTCTTGTGGGGACCTGCGCGCTGACCTTCCCTTGCTAGTTAACTGCCAGACAAATACGCCTTGTGGTGAGTTATCTCTTCCATAGATCCGAAACAGCACATGCTGAACGCATACAGTGGTCTTTATCTCCTGCAAACCCCCCGTGGACCCCGTCCAATTGGTTACCCACCTCGTTCGGGACGTCGAATCCACCGGCTTTGTAGCATCGAGGTTGGTCTTTCCATGCCAGCCTTCTCGACACCTGGTCCTTACCATAGTTATGCTGACCGTCAGATGCATCCACCGATTGGTCCCCGTCTCAGCTTCGTGCGTGACGAACCTCCCCGAGATTCAAGCTTTATGTCGTTCTGTCCTCACCTCATTTTTCGCACGAAACGCGGAGAAGAGATACACCGTATGTCGACTTTATGTCTATTCAACGGCATTTTTGTGATATGGTATAACATGAAAAGTACAAGATCGAACTCCGAATGCGAAACCATTCGGTGCACACACGGCCCGTCCTGATCGAGCATATCGCGCAGTGCGTCCCAGAAGGTCACGCCGTCGCCCTCGAAAATCCAGAAATGTTTATCCTTGTGGAAGTGTTCAAGGTCAATCTTCAATCTTATTCTTATCCTGGACGTGCCTTGGCAGATTTGCTAAATCTTTTTTCCGGCATAGAGCATATTCGGCATTTCAATCGTCGAAGACTACTATCGGCTACAGAAATTCAACCTCGTGGAGATCGCCAATGTCAGGTTCGGTGGCGACCAACAAAAGGAGAGCCGGATGTCGATCAAGCCTGCAGCCACCTCCGTCGACTTTGAAGTGGGCCGAAATCCAACATGAAGGACGCAGATTTTTATGGCTTTCGACATAGGCCTTGAACAAACGATCTGACGTCTTACAAACCGCGCAGTGGGGTAGTGGAGCGTGAAGGCTATTATAATGTATACGACCTCAAAGAGCGATCCTACAGGTTCCCAAAGAAGCCCACTGTAGACGCTGAGCTGAACTATGTACAAGTTGTGACAATATATTACTTATGGTGGCGGCAGGAGTGATCTGCTGGTGCTTGTGCTGTTAAGCAAGACTAACCAAAAGTGTGTGTCTCCCCAGCCGCTTCAAGTTCTTCCGCAGACGACATCTTTCGTACACCAACTTGAAGGCCAGCGCAAAGTCTGTGCCAACTTCTGCCAAGGCGTGGCATGACGAGGAAAGTTGTTCCGATACAGACAGTGACGGAAGTGATCCAGGAGCTCGAGTACCGGGGCCTGCTTGGTTGGCAGCTCGCCTCTTGCCCACGACCTTGTGAATATAGTCAGGGGTTCGCATAGAAATCCTAGCGCTATTTGAGTTAGCAGTACAGGTACCTCTTGAAGCCTGAAGGTAGATTGTTAGGGGCAAAAATCCCGACGACCTTCAATCAGTGCTACCTCGAGCAGTTTATTAACAAGTTCGACGGTCAAACGGCTTCATCGATCGTTGTGACTTTTCTTCTGAATCGTCTTCCAAATCTAGCGACCAGTCATGTCTCTCGCTGTTGAGTGTATGTTTGGCAGAGAAATGGAGCTGCGGGCGAGACTCCGAGTGGACGCAATGAATGGGCGCTGGAAGGCTGTGCGCTGGAAGACATAAGCTGTACAAATCAGAAAATCTGCCAGTGAGATCCGATGAGCGGTAGCTCCAGCATACATGCGCTTCTGCCTCACTTCTCCAGATGTGAGCCCCAGATCTCGAAACCACGGATCAGTCACGCATCTTTAAACGGAAGGCGAAGAGCCGTGCGCGTGAGGCTTGGCTTGACTTGTCCAACGAAGCCATGGCTGGAAGAGATGAGCATTAAGAACTCTGATGTTTGTTTTCTAAAATGACATCAGATACTTATTCCAAGATCAAAAACTGCATTTTGGAGAGACAGACGGTTATCAAGATCCCGACAATTCCGCGAACCTGTCCAGCAGTTAAGTGTATAACAAGGAACAGTCAGATATATTTGTTTCGAGCTAGGAGCAGGGTCATGAAATGCAGGCTGATCAAATTTAAAGGCTGATGCTCAGGTTCGTTCAGGTCCGGAGGCAACATTGACAGCTTTCGGGTAGGCTATCTCCGCAGGTCGAGCGATCAGGATCCTAGGGCAACTTTAACAGCTTTTCGGGGTATGGTATCATATTCCACAAGTTGAGCGAGATCCAACTGGGCCAACCGGCAGATGCGGTGCCTTTTTGTCATGACACGATTTCGGCCTTCCAACGGTCCTGAAAGCCTAGGCCGGTTCGGCAATCTCAGGAGATTTACTGTGGCCGACAGAGTAGTGACAGAGTTGGCGATTTGCAGATCCGAACGACAAGGTATTTCTGTATTGGATCTTATGTTCTCTCGGAGGCCGCCGGAAGTGTGACAGCCTGCGGGATGGGATTGAGTTGGGAATGCTTTGACAGCATCATGTCCCACAGAATGTCGATGTCCTTGGGCCTGCTTTCTACTTGGGGCCCTCGTTCATGGAGAATCGAGTCATTGACCCGCCGTCAACAAGATGGATGTATCCTGAGAGAAAGTCGATTATTAGTGAACAACAGACCGTTCGAAGTTCAACAGAAAAATCTTCACCAGCGACAGCTAGGAACCGAAAGACGCCACCACCAGAAGTATGGCCATCGGCACAGGTACCGTCGGACTTTCAACGAGGCTGGGCAATGGGGATGTAAGGTGAACGGGATGGTCTGGTATTATGAATCTACTACTAAGGATTTTTTTCGGTAGGCTAGGGGGTGTGACGGGTTTCAGAAAGGAGAGCGAGACCGGCAAAGAATGAATGGGAAATCTATGGTGTATTGACATGGATAAAGCGTATAACGAAGGACCTGCAGAGGTGCATGCAGACATGCAGAGGGGTGGCGTTGAGAGGGTTTAGACCTCGAATTCGGCGACAGGTCGTGGAAGGGTATAGTTACGATCGAATAGTGGGAGACTTTGAATATGAAGGAGAGACCGTGATAACCGCTGGTGTGGAAATGCGGAGGGGGAACATCCATACATTGCAATTTTTTGCCTCCGTAAGCGACGGTTGGGAACACATCCGGGGGTAGCTTCGCAAGGCGGGGGATCACCGTGGAGGAGCTAGTGATGAAGACCTGAGGGCTTGGGCCAGCTCCTTTTTCCATTCGATACGTCTCATGGCTTCTGCGTAGTCAACCCATTCTCTCTTCCGTTCTTGGCTCTCTAGCCATTCTTGGTCCAGAGCAGCGACGTCGAGCTCATAAAAATGATATGTCGTTGATGGAGTTGGTATGGTCACAACATATCGAGTGATTGTCCCGCGCACGCCAGCTGTTTGACAAGCGAACAGGAAAAGGGGAGCATCAGGAGATGATGACAGGAAGAGAGGGAACAGGTAGGACCTTCTTCCAGAGCCTCCCGTGAGGCTGCAGCCTCTAGGTGCACGTCCGACGGTTCCCAACCACCCTTCGGTACTGTTTGAGAGGGTGGCGTAAGCAACAGGAAATGAAATGAACGCCGTGGGCTAGGGTCCACTTACAGACCCAGTTGTCTGGCTGTTTGCGACTGGTGACAACAAGAACTTTTCCAGCGGCTCTGGCAATTGGAATAGCGCAGCACACGACGCGGGGAACGCTGCGACCTTTTGTACCCATGGTGGAGTAGTTGTGGGGTTAAGAGTTTGGCAGAGGGGGATATGCGGAGATTTGGTCGAACGTTTTCAACCTTGCATGGACGTCGTGGACAACGATGGTGGGTGACGTGGAACTTCCAGAGTGAGGGGAGTCGAGCGGCACCGAGGTATGAGTCTGAATGTCTCAAGGGGCGAGAACAGATGGAACCTGCAGGGAGGGTGGACAACTTAAGGCCGAGTCGAAAAAATAAAGGTGAGCATGTTTTGATTCTGAAGTCATTACGTAGTAAATTTGGCTTGCGCACGTTCATCGGCTATGGTCTACATACAAAGCTAGTCTCTTATGTACCACATAACCCGAACCACTTAGTATGGATCATCATTATTCCGTCCGCAAGTCTACTCATTCCATCTGTAATCGACCCGATTAGCAAGGAACTCAGCTGTACGGGGCCGTCGAAACGCTCACGCGACCAAAAACATGCACGCGACTCCAAATATCATGGCAGCAAACTACAAGACAGTTGAATATAGATCGCGGTCCCATGATCGAAAAACGTACCTCACGAAGAGCCTGCTTTCCGCTTTTGCTCTCTGCGAGAAGACTGAAGGGGAAAGGTTGTAAAAAAGACGGTGACATGGAGTCGTTGCTACCTTGGTAATACAGCAACAGCACCAATGTATAGGAAGCCTCCCGCGACAAAGGGAATCACCTATGACGCAGTTCAGCTCATGAGGTCTCTTGGGACGTCAAACATACCAAGTCTGACCACTGTGCTGTTGTCCCCAACAGTCCACTAGCATCTTGGCGCACGGCTGCGGACAAATCAACTGCGTGAGGGGCCGCGCCTGCCGAAGTCGCAGTGTGGACTGCGATTCCTATAAATGTGCTAAATACAATGTTTTTCAGTTGATGTGGATGAATATAGGTCAGGTGTCACCCACCCAAGCTATCATAGGACAAACGTCATTTATAGCACCTGATAGAGTTCTCGGAAAAGGTACGTACGAAAGCTCCAATGGCCGTGATGAATTGTGACCTCATAGCTTGTGTTTTTGTAAATCCACTTCTGATCAGGATGGAGTAATCAGCAATCTCGTGAGGGATCTCATGGGCAAAACAGGCAAGCGTTGTAGTTGCGCCTATTAATGGAGATGCATAGAAAGATGCAGACATCCTGAAACATCTCTCGTCAAGTCAGATGATGGATGGATGATGGATGACGCGTACGCTAGTCCATCGGTGCTGAACAGCCTTTGAGATATTAAACAATAATGAAACAGGGTCACAGCTCACATATTGTGTACAAAGTCACCAAACAAGTTGAGGTACGCAGACATCTTTGAAGGCCCACCATTACACTCATTGGGTTCGTCAGCGGGCTTGTCCTTGCCCTCCTGCTGTCCGTTCCGTGATCGAAGACCATCGTGCGAGACGGATACATCGACACCAGAGGCGTGACCAGTCGTGGGTTTAACAGTGTGAGAGTGAGAATGACCGTGTTCGTCTTCTCCGCCAAGGACGCGAAGTGTTTTCTCCATGAAAAAAAAGGTGAAGAAGCCTACGAAAATCCCGAGGCTGATGACACGGTAAGCATATCTTAATGGCAATAGTAGACTGTGAACAAACCCAATCAAAATATTACGCTTCTCTTCAACCATGACGAAATGAACGTCAGAACCTTGATGTTCACCAACAAATGAATGGGGAATGAGATGAAGAAAAACGTCTGAAAGCAAGCCACCGGTCTATACGCGTCTCCTGAGAAATGCTCGAAACAAACGGGGCAGGACACTCACGGCGAAGGCGGTCATAGTGTTAAGTGTGTTGGCATTGATTTGAGCGGGGATAAATGCAAGGATAAGGTTAGGAACGCTAGATGTCGGTCAGGAGGAGTCGACAGGGTAGAGAACTGGACGAACGAGCTGATGTAAAATGTACCCAAGATCGAATTCCATGCGGGACCAAAAGGAAACAGCCAAGCAAACACCTGGCGCATGATTGGGGATTCGCCTTCCTCCATAGCATGTTTGACGAGGCTAAGTCTCGTGATTGCTGGACATTGGCTTATTTCTGTCTCCTGAAGTAGCGGCGGTTAGACCGGATGCACATGATGGCGTGGTAGGAAGAGACGTGCAAGGACTGTCTTTGAGAGCAGTTCATTGAGGTCGCCGTCCTTGGCAGCTCTAGCAAGGGTATAGCACGACAAAAGAGTGACAAAGAGTGGAATAAATGTGCGGCGAGAGGGCATACTCGGCAGTGGTGGCGGGTGATATGTTTATGTCCTCACGTGCAACGTAGATAGACGCGTACCGCCATGTACCCCACACCCGATGAAGAAAACGTCATTGCCGCCGCAGAAAAACTGATGGTCGAGACAATGGCGAGGTACGACCCATCGCACGACGCATATCACGGTGAGCGTCGCGTTGAGAGTCTCTCTCGGCAACTAAACCGCTTCTCAAGTCCAACGCGTCCGAAAGACGGCGCTGACCATCGCGCGAAACGTATCCGGAAACCCAGATCTGCTGGTCATTGAGCTAGGTGCGTCTTCACATCCACAGGCTAGTCCTTGACCACAAAAATCAAGCAAGCCGCCCTACTTCACGACGTGCTTGACAAGAAATATGTCACCGCGGAGCAAGCTGTAGATCCAGACGCGTTCTTCATGCCGTTTTTCCACTCTATGGCTTCTGAACATGGCGTCAATCTGATTGATGACGACCGTGGTCGTCTCATCACGCGAGTCATCGATAACGTATCATGGAGTACCGAAAAGAAGCTCAAGGCAAATGGGCTGTGGGAACAGTGGCACGACGAATGCCTAGAGTTACACTGCGTCCAGGATGCGGACCGACTGGATGCTATTGGAGCCTTTGGTATGTCACAATAATTGATCCCTCACTTTCCCTAATGAATTTCCGATGTTAGGAATCATGCGATGTTCCGCGTATAGTACCGTGACCAACCGGTGCAATACCTAGCCTTTTCCATGGAGAATCCCAACTCATGAATCCTAGTGCTCTCCATGCTCCTGCTGGGGATCCTGAAGAGCCTCATAGTGCTATTCACCATTTCCATGACAAACTGGTACATATTAAGGATAGGCTCAAAACCTCGTATGGTCAACAGCTGGGCGAAAGAAGACACCGAGTGGTAGGGACTCCGTTACTTCGTACCGCCGGTCGCGTAACGTTTTTTCCCAGCTCCTTGATTTCATGGCGAATATTCAAGAAGAATACGAGGGAAGGATACCCATGTGAATTTTTCAATCCGATATACCCTTGCTAGACGAATCTATAGATGACTTCGATCTCCAATTCCCGTTTTTCAACAACTGGTAGCTTTCCGCCTATGTATTGGTGTGAACTAAGCCAACAACATTTCTTAATCACACAATGTCATCTAGTCGAAGGCTGACATGTCCATATCGTAAAAGAAGTGCTAGAGTGGCATATTTAGTCAAGATTGCAACACAGGGGAACACGGCACACCTTATAGAGGCTCATGACCTTAACAACCCAGGCTTCAAGATGATAGATTTTCTTGCTCCCATTGCGCATCCGCACCTCCTGCAAAGGCGAACCTGGTGAGGAGGTAACATCGCGCATAAAGGTCACCCACATAAAATGCTGCCCAGTGCATGACATCCGCTTTCAGACTTTCGTCTACTCTTTCCACGACGCGTTCAGCCACAGTCTGTTAAGCCTCTCAGTATTTTCAAAGTAGCAACGGAATTATTTACCTTCAGTATGATCGTCGGCGGTATGCAATGACTCAACAATTCATAGAATTTTGCACGGACTTCCATGACGCGTGCAGGCGTCTGCTCGCCAACAATCAGATCCGCCACCTTGTGACAATATGTTTCCCAGTCTGGCTTCGCAATATTCAGTGGACCTGCAAGGTCCGGCCTAGACATGAAGGTGAGATGAGACCGTTCCTCGATGTAGTATGACATATACGCACGATTGCATCTTCAGCGCTTCCAGGACAAGAATGGCCTTTCGAAGATTTCCACCTGAATCATCAGCGATTTTTTTCGCAACTTCTGGAGGGAGGTCAAAGGGCGCTCTCTTTGCCACGTAATGAAGAACTGTTTCCATCTGCGCGATGTGTGAGTCATGATCCATACATGAGCTGAGGATTACCTCTTGGAGACTTGGCGCGGCAACCCGTATGAGAAGACATCGACTTTTGATGGGTGCGATAAGTCGACTCGTGCTATTAGCGCAGAGGATGATGCGCATGTTTGACATGTACTTCTCCATTGTTCTGCGAAGAGCAGCTTGTGCTTCGCGGGAGAGGGAATCTGCTTCATTAATTATCACGACTGGAAGGAGGTCTTTTGAGTTGATAACTTTGCAGCGCGGCATTGAACCAACCCTTGAATCGTTGTTTCGCGTTGAGGTCAACTTGTTGTGTTTGAGCAATTTCTTTGAGAAGTTCCTGAATGACGACGCGGTCATAGTTTCCAGCATCACTATGTAGCGTTCCCAAGGGATCTTTCGCATTAGTCGAGCATGCCACAGTTATTGTCAACACACACCTTGGGGTGATTTCGATGTGAAAATTGCTTTGCACTATGTTGATTTCCAGCTTCCGTTTGGAGGGCGACAAGAACACTCGTTGATCGATTTTCAGCTGCGCTATGATTCAGGGAGAATTCACAAGAATACGATGGGACAGACCTTCTCGACCCCAGGCCCAAATAGTTGTCGCAAAGTACATGTAATCCGCGTCTTCTTCCCGGCCCCAGATGGACCATAAAATAACATATGTGGAAAGTCTCCTGATGCCGCCTAGTAGACTTTAACAGGTTGTGGGTTTGTTATTCACGTATTCCTCTGACCAAAGATCTCAGTCGAGAGGAAAGGCCTTGATGATAATGTAGCTCGTCCAGAGAGCGCGGTCGAAACTGGGTTGTCGCGGTGAGATGTTAATAAAGGATATGTGCATAGCTCTCATTACTTGGTCCACCCAAAGCGCCATCTTGAACCCGTCTTTCCAGTTCAGCAGCGAGAGTTATGGTGATGAGTATGGGACGCGTGACAGACGCGTGACGTTACGCGTCCAATCATTGGACAAAGCTATGATGGCCCATGAGGTAGTACTAACCATTCAAGTTCAGGGAAGTTCACATTCATCCTATCAGACATATATATAGTACACATGCACTCCTTGCTATAATTTGTTCGCAGATCCAACTCATTCTTCGGTAACCCCTTTGATGCCCAAATCCTCAGCAATGATCACAGCAGCTTTCTCTCCAATGGCGATCGCAGTATTGTAGGTGTTGGCACCGACGTTGGATGGCATGATGCTGCAATCTAAAAGAGTATGTCTTACTTCACGTCGAGAGAGAATGCTTTCAGCCATACCAGCAACCTTCAAACCTTGTACTCCATATACATTCAGCCTAGGGTCTAACACCCCACCTTTCTCTCGTGGCTTCATTCCACAGGTTCCGCACTGTGAACCAGCATCAGTAACACACAGATAGAGGACATGCGGGGTACCCTCACAGAATGCCAAGATGTTGCAACTGAAGGCAACTTGATAAATAGAGGTATCTCCGACACTTCATACTACGTACCATTTTTGCGATGATAGTCATCGATCGCTTTGTCGTCCTCGGAAGTATATTCAATCTTTGGAGCCGTGTGATCCACTGGTGTGGCATCCTCATTGTTCTTGACGTTCGGAAAAGCGGGATGTCCAACAGCGAATTCTCCACGATAGACTGCCATGCGGCGAGAGAGTTCGCGAGCATGTTTATATGCCCATCTCAATACGGCTACATCAGCCTCCCTGTTACAGCGACTCAGCAGGCGAATCATGGGAAGTCAAGGGATGACTGACTCATCCAGATACCCTGGGTGGAATTCCAGAGGTGCGTATGCATCGGTTCCAGATTGAACATGCACGTGGCCCGTAGACACAGGATAACCCTGGTGTCTTCCTCTCGACAACAGTAAAATGCAAGGCAACTTGATTACGAACCGTAAAGTATACCGTAGTGTAGTACTTCCGGCTTCCGGCAGAAGGGTCTTGTCCAGCATACCTGGTGCAGCCATGAGTCGGCGATAGGATCACGAAGGGAGTAGAACCTACGATGCCAAGGTGCCAATGAACATGATAGGTTTGTCTGGCGAATTCGCGAAGTAGGTCTTCCATCTCTCCTCAAACTCGGGCATCGTCTTGAGGTCCTCCGCATTTGGTCGTATTCTGATGCCTGCATCGATGGCACTTGACGTTCCCAAAACAAATGAGTGATTGATTGCATGATGAAAGGAGACTTCAACTTATGTGACAATAAACCTTTGCCACCCTGCAACCACTGCGCGTCGAACGCTAGAAGGCCTTTGGCATCTTGTAGAATTTACAGGGTGAATCTACTCACATTCAAGTTCAGTTTCCTTCCCTCGGAAAATGGTGTCTAGCGTATCTGCATCTTCGCTTGCAATGTATGGTGCGAAAATAACATTGTGGTCTGTTCGTGGTATTTAGAATAATAGTTTAAACTGTTAACAGGGTGCTCACCCATATAATTTTCTCCTACTCCTGGCAGGTCGACTATTGTGGATATCTTGTACTTGTCAAGCAGACTTGCAGCTCCGATTCCAGACCTGCCGTCACTTTTAATCTAATATTTTGAGGAAGATTCCATCGTGCTCACCTCTCCAAAATTGCCGGTGAACCAAAGGCACCGGCTGAGATGACTATAAGGCGTGACGCATAAGAAATAGCGGACGTCGGATTTCCCTTTGCACGCCCTTCGATGTCGTCAACGTGTTCAACGCCCACGGCACGGTTATTTCTGGGAGAACCAGCATGTTTAGAAGAGGTTCAGATACAATGGAAAAAGCTCACTGGAAAATCACACGAAGAACTCGTCGAGTAGGGAGGATTTCGAGGTTCGGGAGAGATTGATTATATATGTAGTGGTGAGGCACGTCTGAGCGCCGGCCGGTGGCACTATCCACATATCTATGGGTTAAACGTTAGGACTACAAGCGAAGTTGAGTGGCGAAACGACCCACACAGGCCATCTCTGGAGGCGGGGAGGTTGAGTAAATCGTTACGAGGAAGATATCCAAAAGACTTACGCCATAAGCATTGCAACTGTACGGATCAGTGGTATCGTCAGTGTGTGCACGTTCTTTGTCATATTGTGCAGCAGCGTCGAGGAAATGGGTCGCGACATTGTTCTGATCACTTGTATATGAGACTTTAATGGGTCCAGAGGTCCCATGGATCTTGGGATCTCCCGGGGCTTCGTAGGTTTCTGCCTGAAAGTGATAGTTTTAGAGTGAAGATGCCAACTCCGAGCAAAGGTCGATATGATACTTTTTTCAGCAATGAGATGAGCTTGGCAGATCCCCATCCAGGATTTTGGTGCTCGTTCTCCCAATCATCATAATCAGAAGCAGCTGCTCTCGTAACCATTGCAACTTGACGAGTAGTTAAATAAGCATCCATGAGTCTCTAAGCATAAATGGGGCGCTCACAGTTAAGACTAGACCCGCCGCCGAGGCATCGGCCATTTGGAACAACTGTAGTGCGACCGCCTAACGCTTTGCTTGGTTTGCTTTCATGGCGCGAGAACGTCGAAAGCCCGAGATTTCTGAAATAGCGTCCTGGTTGAATGTTATCGACGTTCTCCTTGGTGTGAGGCCCAACTTCTAGGATCTACGGGTCCGCATCAATGGAATGTTCTGTCATAAGGATTCTGCGACGATGTAGCTCACGAGTATTTTCAAGGACGGGTCAGCGTTCGCCAGCCTGCTCGCGGTGATGCAGCCAGTGGCCCCTCCTACACTCTCATGTCAAACGACAGTTAATTGCGAGCAGGGAAAAACACACCGCCCGCGAAAATAATGTCGTATCGAGCTTCATTCAAGGATTTATCTGAAGCCATCGCGGTGTGAGTGTTTTCCACGAGAGCAGAGAGAGGAGGTGAGGCGAATAGAACCTTGCGAGTTGCGACGCCTTTAAGCGCCTTAGATAACTCCAAAGAGGACCTTGTGATGCGATTCATAATGACTATCCCAAATTGGTTTCGGGGCTTATCATGCTTCAACTTGCACGCATGACCCTGGGGGACCCAACTTCCACTTGGAGCCGCTATCAAAGTCGCCGATTTTCGGTCGATCCATCATCCTGGCCACTGATTCAATCAGTCGAGATTCGTGGGAAAGCACAATCAACGAATCTGAGAACCGTGGACTCGCTCCCATGAGGTTCACGACAATGGAGGGATTTGAGCGGGGCAGAGATTCCAGAGAGAGTCCTCGACGGTTGTAAGCGAGACACCTACATATTTTAGAGGGCGCGTAGCGATCATGCGTTTGCCATGTGATCGCGCGACCCAATTGTTATCAATGATATCATTGGACTCGAGTAAACACAAGTTCATATTTACTTTGAAAGTGTGTCTGAGTCATGCTTCGTGCTGTCTTGCCGGAAACATGGCGGTGCGATGGGATAGCGGCAAGCAGAGGCTGTAGAGCCAATTTAGCTCAGAACCACCCTCGATGCAGGCAAACCGGAATACAAGAAAGAAGAAGTGCAATCAGACACACATACCACCTGGCAGGGAGCAACGTGCAAGTCGAAGTGATCACACGAGGTATGCCATGGATAAAGTTAATATCATCGGAGTCTTGCCGTCGAGTTGAAACTAAACGACCCTAAAAAGATTTGGATCGGCAGCTTCTGCTTGCCGTTCTCTCATCGCGTGCCATGTTTCCGGCACGAGGCACACTTGAAGGTATATATGAGCTAAAAAGCAGAATCGACAATTCCCGGAGCGAGAACCGACACCAGACTTGGTTCTCAGAATATGTTGACCCTGCACTTCCCATAATTCTATACCCTGGCATAATCGACTGATAATCGATGGCCAGAAATCGACCGAAAATGGGCCACTCTAACCACACTGGTTCGAACCTGCAAGCCCGCGGATTAAGTCTAGAGCGGATGAAAGCAAGTCAACCCCTGCTTTTGCTTGACAAGAACTGTTGTTCAGCGTCCATACTCGTGACTCTTGGCACCCGGCGCCAGCCTTAGTAAAGCATAGCTATTCGTACCGCTCTAGAAAAACATTCCAGACTTACTCAACTTCCTCAAGGCCCAAGGGGTAATAACGAAAAGAAGAGCGCGGCGGGGATCAAAGTGTCGGGTAGTTGAGAAGTTAGGTCCATGAATGCTGCCTTGACAAATCCGGGGCTGTTGTATTTACCCTGTCCATGACCTCAGGCAAATCGCATAGGTTGGATGGAGACGAACCTTGTTCGTCAGTCAATAGCACATAAACTGATCGAACATTTCGATAACAATCCAGCACAGGAATAACTCCTTGGAAGGGTGTATAATGGGTATATCAGACCCGAGAAACTACCTGTCAGCAGGTCAGTCTGATGGCTTTTCATGATGATAATCAAGCGCACATAAGTACATGAAACGAAACCCATCATCTGTTAATAATGCACACTCCTTATAGGAAAAGGAATGCATCTAAATTTAAGGCGTAGAGATGAGAATACAAGGACAAAACCTTGCCATTCCTTTCGGACCATCTGGTCAACTGCCGTCAATTTGAAACGGCTCTGGGCTGCTACATTGCTTTGTCATTGGAGGTGTCCTGGGCTGTGGCAGTGCAGTCGCCCGCCAACCATTTCTGAATGATGCCAAGGCAGCAGTGAGGCCGAAGATACCAACCCATATCTAGGGAGCATGAACTAATGGCCGACAGGTCCCCGATGGGAAGGAACCGTTCACCTCATTGTCAAATAATCCCTTTTCCAAGGACCTCAGTAAGGTCAGCTGGAATGCGCGCCAGATCTGAAATCACGCCTCACCAATGGATGGTCAGGGGCAGATAGCCAAGATTGGCGATCAAGTCGGACCAATAGGCATCCCATCGTCGGTGCAGGTCACACTTTCCGGCTGGTGTGAAACCAGTGCTCCTTCCTTTACGAAGACAACGCTGCCGTAGTTGCAGTAATTTCCAGTCTTCGCGCAGGTGGGCAAACTGAAGTAACACATACACAGCCCAAAAGCGAGTCGACCACATTGCGAGAGTCTTCGAATTTACGACAGATCGGGAGGATGAACGCGCGAGGATAGAAGGTAAAGTGGATGACAGGACGCCATGAGAGCACAGGTACGATACGTGCTCCAGCGTGTAATATGCGAGCATGGACCACCCTTGGAGGCGTTCGATGGTGAGAAGTTTCCGGGTAGGTGGTGGCCTGCGTTCCAAAGAAATGAGCCATTGTATTGTAGGGAGCAGTCCTGGCAGCGAATGTCGGTCAAGCAGACAAATAACCGAGCTAGATGTAATCTCTGCTGACCCCATATTCTCCACAATGTCCGAGAATCCCCCAAAATGTTTCCCAATTTTTCAAATGCGACAGCTACCGCGCTACTGGGGGATATTCGAATCCCGGCGCGATGTTGAAGACGTGCACGGAGGTGGAGGAGCGGAGCGAGTAACTTGACTGAATATTGGATGATCTACAACGAAAGACGTGTACACACGCTATCAGAGCTTGGAGATTTAGCGTACCATGAATAGCTTGCTGGAAAGACCAACTGTCAACACGAGGGTCGAAGATAGGGTCGAAAGGTACTCAACTCGCTTCCACTCCATGTTCCCAGATACCTCACGAGATGGTCGAGGGTTTCGTGCGGGTGAACACGAGCAAGTAAATTCAGAAGGGAGTCAGTCGGGCGCGGGTGGGTGGGGACGGATACGGTCATTGCGACATGGAAACATTCAGGTAGCGACTAGTGAACCCATGTGAAATGATGACATAATCCATGTATAAAAACGCTCATCCTTGCTTTGAGTGTCCTTTGAACAAACCTCTGCGGACTCAAAAGTTCGGGCTCGGTACAAGCTTTTCCGCCTCCTTGTCCGCGTTCCCGTCTGCTAGACTGAATTGAGGTGCCTTTGGGTGCTGGATGGTAGCCCTATTGTGGGCTCGTCTCGTTTCGACTTTTTCCTTCCGTCAGGGAGGCATCGCTTTTCGCTGGCGCCCATGATGTGACGGGAGAATTGGCAGAGACAGTCTGGGCTAGGGCTCTATCTACATTTTTAATGTTATGTGTTCTGTATATCTTTGTCCTCAGACTGAATGTGAATTTTTTTTTCCATTGAACATCTCAGCGTGTTGTGTCGATTGACGTTCGAAATTACATTTTGACGAGAACGGCGTTGTTGCATTGTGGTTTCAGCCAGTGTGCGGCTGCCTCGAGGTGTTTCACCCATGACCTTTTATTTAAGGACAAGATCACCTGCGAAAGGCGAGAGATGTCCTCGTTCCCAGACACCATCCAGGAAGAGGGCGCCGATGAGCTCAAAGTGACTTTCTATCCTCCACTTTTCCTCCAACGGCGGATATGGATCCTCGATATGCTGAGAGCAGAGAAAGTGACCAGAGTGCGTGTAAAATCATCACCGGACGCGATAACCACCTCATCTTGAGTGCCCAGGTCTTGGACGTTGGCTGCGGGGAAGGTCAGATTTTAGCAGTCCTTTGCCAGCCCGCCCCGTGGTTGTCCCCGCCTCCCCACCACCTCCTGTCCCCTCTATTGCAATCATCGGACCCCACTCCCCTGTCACCGACATATAACGATGAAATCCCCAATCTCCACATAACACAGCTGTCCGGCCTCGACATATCTCCTACCGATCTCGAATTCGCCGTCCAAAACACTTCTCTGTCTCAGGATGAACCTAATGAATACAGATCGTATCTGACTAATATTCCCCTTCGATGGGAAGATATCCAAGTCAAGATCTGGAACGGATGCCTAGAGAGCATCAACGAGGACTTCATAGATGTCGAGTGCATCATCAGTACTGAAGTGTAAGAATATCTCAGTTCCAAGAGACAGAATCTATAACCACTTCACAGGATCGAGCATCTAGTCCCAGATATTTTTGACGTGTTCGCCCCCATCCTCCTCGGCGTATATCACCCGCGTCTATTGCTCATCACAACGCCATCCTACACCTTCAATGCTCGTTTTACGTCGCCTTCTGCACCACCCTCTGCGCGACGGGGATACCCTGATCCTACCCGGCGGACCGATAGAATATTTCGGCATGATGATCACAAGTTTGAATGGATGGCGGACGAGTTCCGAGAATGGTGCCAGAAGGTCGCTCTTGAATGGGATTATGATGTCCAAATATCAAGTGTAGGGAGGGCTATCGAGGTCGACGAATGGGGAAGAGACGAAGAGCTGGGCGGCGCCACCTCAGTTGCTGTCTTTAGGCGACTGCACTCAGAAGGCAGGGAAGCGAAAGCCCGAGAGGTATACAATGGGCTGCAACGGCATGGAGAACCACACAAGCTGTTAGCAACACACATTCATTTGGCACACCCTGACGCGGAGAAGCCGAAGCCTTTGAACGAAATCGGCCTCGCGGTCAAAAAGAAGATGGAAGAATTCCGAGAAGCCTTCATGCGTGTTGAAGAGATTTGGTTTGAGCAGGATATTGCCATACTCTGCGGCGGGTGGATAGAGATGCTCGTCAGAGCCGTCGAGGAGTCCGAATTTTTGATTCTGAAAAGGGATGGAGAAGATATGAAAAAGGATAGAGGAGCATGGGCCATAGAGTTGGTGGGCGGCGTAGCGAATCCGAAGGAACTGTGGCCTGGGGAAACAAGTCTGGATCATATACCTCGAGACTGGATTCCGGAAGAAGACATAGAAAGCAGCGAAGGGGGTTGGGACGGATCTACGGATATGGAAGGAGATGTATCGTGGAACGAAAATGACGACGAAGACGAAGACCTCCAAGAACCGGTTCCATGGGGGTCGTCTCGAAGCAGTTGGGGAGAAACATCACCAGATATCAAAGGCGCTGGAGCGTGGGGGTTCCTAGAACAAAGAAGTACTGGTTGGAATGAAGCTGACTTGGCACGCCGGGTGCCACCGAGCTCGGCGAGTTCAATAACAGGCTGGGACGGCGATAAAAGCGACGATACCACATGAATTGAACAATCGCAGACGAGACGTGTGGATTACAATTTCTTATGGTACGGTCTGTCTCGAGAACCTTAGCAATAGTCAAGTAATAAAATATGCACGAATTACATGGTATAAGAGCCCTCTTGTCGAGGGAAACGACAATCTCATCATGCCTCGGCCTGACTACGTATGGGAGCTGGAAAACAAATGAATTGACGACGTCGAGAACCCAAATGATCTTACCTATTAGAGGATGCAGTTGTGCAAGATATGTGACCATCCAGAGGAGGTAGCATGCCGCCACTGAGATCATGAGGCTCGTACGAACCACACTGCTTGACATGAGCGATGTGAGGAAACATGCTATCCATGGACACTCACACTTGCTGCGGACCCTTGGGAACGAAGAGCGCTGCGCATACCATGAGCCCTACGGTAATTAAGAGAAGGAAACCGATTGGTAGAATGGATCCCATGGGAGTGGAAGCGAGAGGTAGACGTTGTGGATAAATCGCTGCAAACAAAGTGTATTATGCACATCAGATGAACGACGACAAGTTGTGTTTACGACGCAAGGTCAGTTTTGTATGATATCCTCCGTGCTTAATATCTCATTAGCTTTGCAGTCCCACCGAGTGTTCGTATACGTGTGCAGCTGTGGACAGATGCGGTTGTATCCTAAACGCTAATTGGAGACTCAGATTTTGTCTACCACAGTCGTCTCTGCCAGCTCCTCCCTTGATACAAATGCGAGTTGGAGGGATTTTCTGCACGGTGGCACCCTGCACCATCGGCGACAACAAAAACGCCAACGACATAGTTGGAGGGGAGGGAGCACCGCCGCCGCCGCTCTCTTCTTTCTCCCACCCTGACGGCCACTACAGCGGGACTATTTTTCTGGGTCGGTCTGATTCATTTTGACGTCAGACCCATGGCAACCAACATCTGTAGTGGGAAGCGTTCCCCTTTCCTCGGATTTCGAGGCTAAAGCACTAGAACAATGAAGCCACGTTTTGCGCTGTTTCGCAGCAGGACTCGACGGAAGAACTTCGAAATACTTCGAGATTTGAGTTGAGAGTGGAATTCGAAGCTGTCACGGGCAACTGTCTATGGTCCAAACCTGGGGGTCTGACACTCCCCTTTTCATTCCTTCGGTTGAAGAATATTTCGACATCTTCGCCAACAAGCTTAAACTGATCTTTGTTACCAGGCGAAACCGGGAGCTTGCTGCCGTATTCCCCAGAGATTCACTCTGAATCGTGAACAATCTGCTCTATATCAAGTGGCAGCGGCAAAACTGCGATTCAGCGCATGCTGATAGAAGCCATGACCGCAGCTTCCGAGCTTGTGGACGAAAATATACGAAAGGATTTCCTGATCATCGGTGGTGCATCGGCTCGTTGCGCAAGACACATCGACATCGCCGTCACGGCCGAGACATTGAACGCGTTTGTGGAAAAGGCGGAAACGGATCCACGATTCAAAAAACATCCTGATGATGAATGGACGTATACCACCCAGGAGGAAGGCATCGAAGGTTTGGTCGTCAGATTCGAGTTTCTGGACCTTGGAGGACCATTCGTTCCGAAGATGCATGGAATGACCAAGTTCGGGGCTGTTCGGGTGGCCTCACTCGCTGATATAGTGTTGATGAAAGCGCTTGCGTACCAAAGTCGAGGGGAGAAGAACGATTTCGATGACATGAAGTTCGCCCTTGGCTTGATGGCGCAGAAGGGGGAGACATTCCAAGAATACAAGTTTAAGCCAGGCGAAGTGATGATCATTAAGGATGTGGCAGAAACAAGCGATATGGAGACGAAAAACCTCTTAGCGCAGGTGGCCAGGGATATATGATCAATGGTCCATATGATTCCAACTTGTCCAACAATTCTGCTCTTCACCACCATTTTCCTGCTTGAGAGTCTGAGTATTCCCGCTAGTTTCGTGCGCAATAATCACTCCCTCGCTCCCGACCTTCAATTTGTGTGTCCTCTTATACCCATCCAAAATCTTCTCCAGCTCACACCTCAATTCGCTCCTCAACAATGGGAACAGTTTCCCTCTCTGGCTTGGAATCTCCAAGAATAAATAACGCACTAAAAATGCCACATCCGCGCGCGGTCCATAAGCTATCGATGCGTATCCGCTTTTCTCCAGCCATCGGATTTGTGCGAGCAACGCATCCAGGTACCGCGAAATAGTAGGAATATACACCTTCGTCTGTGGTTGACGGGTTGTCGACTGACACAGAGTATGAGGAAGAAAGCGGATATTGGGAGAGGTCAACAATCTTGGGTTGTGTACGCCAGTTTCTGGGTTAGGGTGCATAACCGATTCGAGCAGAACGGAGTTCAGCGCCTCACAGCACGGAGCCTGGATTAACAAAGGCCTTAGGGTCCCGTCGATATCGATGCGGTCGTCTGCAGGGGGGTCTACGAGGAGGTGAGCAGCTTCTTCACTCCAGATCTTGATAGAGAAGGAACCATCCGTACGCTCAAAGACGCGGGGGCGTGGTTCCAAGTAATCTTCCCCGAAAGCCCGAACGAGAGGAACCTCTACCCAATTTCCTGTGGATATTAGATCTTCAGTAATCACACCAACTTGCTTATCGCGGATCAGGAGATCGAGAGGCTTGAATTCGGAGGTTAGGATGTTAGAACACATTGGACATTGTGAGGGCTTACTTGTTCCGGCCAAACTCCTGTTCCCATCCATCGCAATGCAAAACGACCCATCATGATGCAGGGATGACAATGTGCATCCAAGACGTCGAATACGTCGTCAAGATAGCCGTCCTTCATGGATTGACAAGAGATTCTAGGAATGAACATGACATGCGACACGGCTTGCAGACTTGCGGGGTCAATATCGGACTAGCGATGGCCGGCACTATTCCTTCAACTTGTGCTCTCATGCCCCTACCACAAGGCGCAAGCAAGGTTGATGCCGACGAAGTCGGCGATTCATTCTAGTACCAAAGAGTATCATATTAAGTATCATATTAAATGCCGCGCTGTTCCCCGCGCCTCAAAGGTAAATCACACCAACCCGCTCCCAGCCATCCTTACAGTATCGAGCACCACTCGGATGGCTGCTGTCCAGGCTTTCCCCACGACTCCAACATTTCCATTCGCCTGTAGGCGTCTCCGAGCCACCTCTGCGTTGTTCGCGATGGTGGCAAAAGTCTGTGTTCTTCGGCGGCGTGCCTGAACCATAAGGGACAACAACGGGATCGCAAAGAAAAGAATGAAAAATGCAGAGAAATTGGATATTGTCAAGTAGGGCGACAAAAAAGCTTTCAAGAGAGGAAAGATCCTCATATTGGAGGATCGCAGCGCAGCTGCCTGGGAGGTGGAACGAGGTGGGGAGGAAAAACGACTGGAGGAAGACCCAAATGAAGTCTCTGCAGGGTAGGACCTAAGCACGGGGTGCCTAGGTTTGCGGGGGCTTGGGGTGGCCGTCAATTCAGAGGAAGTCGATGCTCTTGAAACATTACGTGCAGCTGATCTATGCCTTGAACTGGATCGCGACCGCGAGCGGGGACGCATCCGGGCTGACGTAGGGACAACCGTGCTTGTGGAGGTTGTGGATAGTGAGGAGGACGAGGAGCAACATGAAGGGGTAGGAGAAGGAGATCTCGAAAATTCCGTTATGGATGGTGTCGACAAAGGCAAAAGAGAACTCTTCCGATGGGAAGAAGCGACTTCGGCCTCAAGGGACTTGAGCAATCTCTTCAAATTCTTGACGGAAACAGTCAGATGGATACCATGGATATTCGGGTTGAAGATAACTCACGTCTCGTATCGGTGTCGACAACTCTCCTTCATATTCGAGAAACTCTCGGGCATAATCCCACTGTTCCAATTTGGGCAGGATATGCAAACAGTAGAGTTCCAACACCTTCTCGTAGCTGTTCTCCTTCGTCGCCGCATCCTGTATAGGATAAATCGGTACGTCTCGCCGCGCAAGCCACTCTTCGATCACAATACGCCCAGCTTCGGGGCAATTGACTCGAAGGCTCGAGTAAATCAAGGTGATGAGAACTTGCGGCGGTAGATGTGTCGCATTGGGATTCGCGGGGCCATTTTGAGGGGAAAATAGAGCGAGAGACCGTATATATACCCCCATCAGAAGAGCTTGTGGTGTTTTTATTTGATTTTCTTGTAAGGACTTGGGCAATGAATCATTGGATGCAGGCGGCGAGGTGTAAACCGTGGATTCCAATGTTATCCTGAGGATGTCCCATTTACGTCTGTGATCCGCCAGCGTATCTGGGAGAATTAGAGGAGGAATCAACACTTCAAAGGCTGATTCTATGAGTGAGTAAGTGAGTGGGATGTCGCGAAGTATGAAGGCCCTGGCCGCTCGGTTGTATAGTGTGTGTAGAGTGGCCATTGTGGTCGACACGGCAAGCGTCGGAGATGGGGGAGAGGCGGCTGTAACGATGACCGCCCCCTTGAGTGGTAAGGGGGCGGTATAGGCCACTGTGGTTATCGTGCCCGTGGCTGTTGGCATTGAACTCGTCAATGACCTGTCGCCCCTACCAATGCCGGAGAATTCACATGTTGTCTCAAAATCACGTGGACGGCTTTATAGAAGTCCCGACTCCGAGGACCGCAAGTTACGTGATAAACGAGGTGGACGAACGGTCACCGGTCTGTATATTCATACGGAATGGCAGTTTTAGGGCCGATTCGCCCCATTGCAGCTAACAATATCATAGTGATTCCACACAGGTCTCCGCAGCCACCACCAAAAGAGAGCGACAGGACCTGAGAATCATTGAGTCAAACGATGCCGCGGGTCTGCGTGTGTGTGTGTGCATGCGTACCCGGAAATATACTATTGACTTTCCCAGTGCCACCGACACGATACCATGAATTGCACTGCACCCAGACAGAGCGGGACAACCGATATTGTAACTCTGCGTTGTATGCATCCGTAGCCGCCACAGTAACCTCAATTACGGATAGTTTCTGCTCGAGAATAGGTCTGATGAGTTGTATCACATAATTGACCTGACGTAGAGTTCAAAAAGACTTCGGTTCAGCCATGGTCAAATGGGGGTACCTGCACTTCTTCGGTAAAGATAACTGAAGTGTGTCCGGTTCCAGTATTCGGACCTGTGAAAAATCATCTATTTGCGACGTTCTAGACAGGTGCGATAGAATCGCATACCAGCTATCACGTGGAAGTTCGGGAACCCAGGTACTGATGTCCCGAGGTAAGCAGTTGGACCCCCTTGACTAGAAAAGTATTCTTGGATCGTTTGCCCTGCTTTACCTTGGATAGTTAACGGGTAATTATCCTGCTGGAGTTTAGTAACTTCAAAGGCAAGCGCAAAGATCCCTCATACCGCACAATATCCAGTCGCCAAGATTATAGCATCGAAAGGTAGAACTTCTCCTGCATCAACATGAGTAACATTCGATGACGAAAGTTGATTGCAGTCACCTTTGCCGGTGAGTATCGCATCCTCAGAAATTGATGCAATCCCGTCCCAATTAAGTGTCATGTTGGGTTGATGTAACGTTGAAAAGTAATCAGTATCAAAGATAACGCGTTTACACCCAAGTGCTGAGAACATAGCCCATCAACGACGGGTTCATTCTGAAGAGCAAAAACTTGCGATAACTTGGGGTCAATTGGGAATGGTATTTCGCCGGAGCCGAATCTCGCATATAACCAGTTAATGTCTATCCATTCATCACTAAACAAACATGAAGGTTGTAACTTGTAAAGCATACTTTGGATATTGCACGACGGGTGATACCGAATTTGAAGATCACGAGATAACCAAATTCAGTCTGCATGATAAATTAGAAAGTTCATGGGAGAAGGGAAGGCTTGCCTCGAGGTACTGTAGAAAACGTGAAAACCGCTTCACAAATGGTATATATTTAAAGGCCCAAATCGCCCACCAAGAGTACAGTTTTCGGATCTGGAATCCGGTTGGATGAGGAACACAGGAGGGTACAAGTGAAAGTACTAAACGGGCGGGAAAATCCAATTGGGTGTCCGGCAGAACTGCGTGACTTGAATCGCAGGTGTCTTCGCAATAACGGGAATGAATTGTGTCCTGTGGCTTATATTCAAAAGCAGGCTTCCCGACGACTACTCCGAGATCAACGCACGCGGAAGCTCCATTCCCAATGACAGCGACTCTTTTCCCTTTGAAATCAAAGTCCGTTTCCCAACGTGCGGAATGAAATAGTGTTCCTCGAAAAGTAGCCAGTCCTGGTATCTCGGGATATTGGGGTATTTCGAGAAGACCGATGGCCGAAATAAGAACTTGGGCATCTGTCGTCGTCCGTTCGCCTGTCCTTGTGTCCTCGGTGGTGATATGATAAAGATGTAAAGAGGGATCCCAAACAGCCTTTTCGACCTTGATCCCGAAACGGATATGAGATTGAAGGGAATGCAGCTGGCTCAGATCCTGCCAGTAGGACTCTATTTCCGGTTGGAACGGATGTGAGCTTGTCCAATCGGATTTCAAGTCCGTCGAAAGCGAATAAAAATGGATGCCGATATCTGAGGAACAACCCTGTTGGTACAAGTGTCTTGAGCATTGGCAGACCGTTTGGAAATTTCGGAGCGTACAGGGTAGACATTATCCTTTTGCAAAGAATATTCAGAAGACAGTTGATGCACAAGAAACAGCGATATAGCTACCCTCCAGGTTCCTCCTACAGAAAAGGCTTTCTCGAAGATCTACAAACTGGTTAAAGTGGTTTGAATATAAACGAGGCACAACTACGTACAGTGAAGTTTTCAAAACCTAACTGCCGTTTGAGTGCTATGGCGAGCGATAACCCACCAACACTGATGAGGTGGGAGAAGCCAAGTCATAAGCTATACCGTGAATTATGCAAGTTCAGAGACATACCCAGCGCCGACTATGACAACCCTTGGAGGAGACTGCGACATAGAAAGGGGATCAGCGAGTGGGCACGAGAGTACAGTCTGTGGCATTTCTTATATTCACTGGGACGCTCAGAGAGTCTTCATTCTCCGACGGATTCACACAACCTGCCAGATTGAGCGTTGGACCGCTCTTGACTATGTTCGGAAGCATCAGCTGGTAGGATTCCAGGCATCTTCTGACCTGATTGACGCCTTGATTTGCCCGTTTTGTTCAGGAAGGGCGTTACAAATATAATATGCGGATGCGGATGCAGTGCCTCTTGCGACCCTCGACTGCCAGCTCACTCGTCGGACCATCGGACTCGTCAGGTAGGGTAAGCATCGTAGGCGCCGTTTCCCATGGGTTCTAGGCTGTTTTAGGTTGGTTTGCGAACCAGGTTAATGAGATTGTCTTACTGTCTTGATTTTTGTCAGTGTAAGGCACTGAGAGTTTTCCTAACAACAGAGTGGGTCCGGTGGAGTAATTCGTAGACTTGATGAGTCGATGGAGAACCCGGCCGAGGTATAAGTAGAGTTCGGAAGTCCAGCTAGCTTGCACAAAAGTCACATGCACATAACGAGACCCTCTTTTCCGACGATGGTGACCCTCTTAGAAGAGGACTCCTTGAGACGGCTGAATAGCCCCCATGATTCGAACCTTGAGCTATCGCTTTCCTATCCGGATACACGTCAACCGACGTCGAAACAAACCCCCTTCCAACAACCGTCGCAGCTCCTTTCTTTCTCCTACAATTCCGAGCATCAACTCGAATTTAACGATTCTGCATTGCGATATTTCGTCGACCCACCAAGAGGTGCAAACCTAGCTTATGGATATGAGCGTCTGGTGATGAATCAGGATCAGCGAGGAAGGATCGATGGTCTCCTACAAGCTTTCGCGAGGGCGAAGGAGACAGACTCTTCTTCGGTTCTACAGGACGTAGGAGTTGTCTCTTGGAGGGGTGTCATGACCAAGTATGCATACTGTCTCCTCAGAAACCCATTCTGGTTGACGCAGATTCGATTGACGAAGAATACTGACATCACCTTATGAAGACAGGGATGGGTGGGAGATGAATGTCATGCTTGTGAAGGGGACGATGTACTTGGAGGAAAACCCCTCAGATGAAAAGCTCAAAGAAGTGTAAGTGACGAGCCACCTCCGTTACTCATGGCGATTCATCAGTGTCATCAGAAATGAAATGAGTCCGAAGCAACGTCTTCAAATGTACCATGGATACGCTTTCGAGTCTTACTGCACATCAGAAACCCCTGGCCTCCAAACGAGGTCATCGTCATCCGATGAGCCCATCGGATGGGGTGGTGACGTCAACACGAACGTTCAATGGGCCAGCGTGGTCCGAACGAAATTGGGGAACACCAAACTTGTCATGGGGGGAGAGGTTGACTGCGTTCGAGGTTTTTGAACTTGACACTTGCCCAGGGTTTTGAATGATGTCTGTCAATAGGACAATATACGGGTCAACCGAAGAACTTTGTGGAGTTGAAGACGTCGCTTGCCATTCGCAAACCCTACGACGAAGCAAGGTTCGAAAAGTACGTTATCAATTCCAACCCTGTTGTACCCTCCTGACATTCAAATATTCACCAGAAAGTTACTCAAATTTTATTTCCAGTCTTTCCTCCTCGGAGTTCCTGTGGGTTGCTGCGAAGGCTCTTTTTCCCCCTTGGGATTGAATCTGACGTTGAGACAGGAGATTCTAGTCGGATTCCGCACACCAGGCGGTGTGGTTACCACGACTCAGTCATTCAAGACTATGCAAATACCGCGACTGGTGCGAGGCAAACCAGGTGCCTGGGACCCGCTCGTCTGCCTGGACTGGGGGAACCGGTTTCTGTGCTTTTTGAAAGCAGAGTTGGAGAAGGAGCGGCGTCAATCCGGTCGGTCGGTCTGGCGTGTCAAGTTCGTCCCGAAGGATGGGGTGCATGTGAGCATGTTGAATGAGGCTGGTGTAGAGGAGGTTGTAGGGGGAGAGGATCGAGTAGGGTTTCTTCCCAGATGGTATTGGGATACCCTATAGCAATCCATAGTCTCTGTCACCGGCATGACCGGCAGGACCATCCGATCGCTCGTAAGCCGAAACCGGGAGAAGCCGATACGCGTCGCGTTGAGCGCTGCTCCCAGACCTGACGCCCCCAACTCCGTCCTTCCTCAACGCGACCCACGACCCCGACCCCTTCCACAGGCCGTCCCCAGCGACGAGCCCTTGTTGCCGGCCAGCACCCTTTTTTCTTCTCTGTCACGCGTAAATGGCGACTCCTTCTTCTTCAGCCACGTCCCCCTCTCCCCCTATGCCCTACTTCCTCTCACACCCTGTCTCTCCACCTCAGCCCATGGCTTCCTCAGACCCTCTGGAGCTGGAGCAAAGACAGAAGGCGATCAAAAAGTTTCTCGCTAGGGCAGAAATATCCATGGTGAGCCCTTCTTCTATCATTCGACGCGTCGGTGGAGCATGGGGAAAAGGGGCCTTCTCCTTTGCATGACGAGTTTCTGCACTGTTTCTTGTGCAACCGTACATGACTTGTATCCCTCTTTACACCCCCAACTCGTTCCGTGTCCCTCTTACTTACTCACCTGGCCCCAGGTTACTCGCGCCTTGCGAACGCGTCTCTCATACGCCTCTTACAAAGCCACGCACAACATACACCATGCCTCTATCCGTGATCTCGAAGCACAGTCTCAGTCCCAAAGTCAAGCCGCCTCCTTTTCCCGCACCATTGCTGCCAAGCGCAAAGCTTCTGCCTCCAGTCATTCTCAGGGGCACCAGGGTTCGGCCACGGGACCAGCCTTTCCACGCAAGGGTGGATCAGCGGCCATGCCTCCTCCAGCGTCTACCTCTTCCCCTCGGACATATTATCCCGCGGTGACCGGCGCCACTACGGGTAATAGTGATGTCGGCCCTAGCACCAGATATCCCACATCAAACCAGTCCCTATACACCTCCATCCTAGCACCGCCTCCTATTCATCATGCCCGCACCATCCACAACGCCGGCGATTCTCCTGTACCTGCCCCAGTGAGACCCGCACCCTCCCCAAGAGTGAGTCCTCCCAAGACGACCTCACGGAGCCCTGCGGAGAAGGCCCGTTCACATGTCAAGGGCCGAAAGTCGGACACCAGGTCGAACACAGCGTCACCCCGGCGTAAGGCCAAACGACCCTCCGTAGAAAAAGGGAAACCCAAGCAACGACCCAGTGCTGGTACGGAGGTACATGTGGATCGGGATGGAGACGTGGACATGAAAGCCGCCGCCACTTTGACATCGCTACTTCTGCACCACAGACCATCGATTGGTAGCGTTTCCTCGCCAAGGTCGAGCATCGACGGGTCAGAAGCAGGCTCGGCTTACTCTTTCCCTCACTTTCAGCAAAGCTCTGCTCGAACGATCAGCACCAATTCGCCCGATTCTGTTCCCGCTGTTCTGTCTGCGTCCACTGCAAGCGAATCTTCTGTCCGGATCAAAACACCGCCTCCAGCTCCCTCAGCGTCCAACGCGACGACGCCACGCCCTGCCCCCGCGGATAGTGAAGCAGCAAATCTCATGTTATTTCTGGCCACCTCCCCTTCACCCGCCCGACCAGCCAACAAGGATTCTCGCGATGCTGAAGCCTTTCGAGCATTAGGAGGTGGACCAGGTGTCTTACGGGAAAAAGGTAGAGTGCTATTTGCGTCCACGGGTCCTGAACCGAAAGGCTCGGCCGAATACGCACGAACTTTGCCACTAGGAAGGAGTGGCGATAATAGCTTCACGTCAAGTATTTCTAGCATTGGAAGTGACATGATGACCGGTACGGCGCATGACTCTTTACCTAGGGCCTCCCCATCGCAACTGTTACCCCCTCCACCCTTGCCATCACGGATGCCTGCATCTAGCAGCCCACCGAATCAAAGGGGCACAAACGAGAGTCCTCGTCCGGTACAGAACCAGGGCTCTGTGGAATTCAACTTCAACGACTTTATACACGGGTCACCCTCGCCTTTGCGAGGTACTACAGTACCGGGTCCAAAAGCCAATCTTGGCCTTCGAGCCGATGTAGGGCGAAAGCTGTTTGAAGAAGAACAGATGCGACACGCTCTGTCTGTTGCCCAGAGCCCGGGCCAACCCTGAGAAGAGCCGAACTTGCAAGCAGGTCTTGACCTAGTCAAGACCTGCTTCGGCGATTCTTCCTTTTTTTTTATGATTGCGAAGAAGCAACACATATGTGGAATATCATCCTAGACTCTCGGCTTATTATTCGATATCATCCAGCAATTTCCTTCCTTTCCATTTTTTCGTGTTGTACTAATCAAGCCGGACCTGCTGCATCTGTAACATCAACCAAGATCCCAGCCTCCTTCGACCTCTTTTACCTGTAACCAGAACGAACAACTCCTTGCGTCCGCGCAGTAAGTTTACCAATCCTTATTTATTCACCGGAACAACCACCGTGTTCGGAATGAATTTATCAGCCCTATCTATTGTATCCTTACCTTTACCATTCTCGCGGTGGTGATACGGCATCCAAGGACGGTTCTCTTTTTTCCATATGCAGGCTCTCTTTCGGTTTCCAACTCTGAACGTGTTCCATTAGTCGTCTTCTGTTTCCTCACCTTCGCTCTCTTTTCTTTTTTCGAATCACGTAGTTGTTACTACCCTTACGATCACTGCGATGCCTCTGTATCTTTTCTTTTATTCATCTCGTCGTCTTGTTTTTGCCTCTGATAACTTGGATGTTTTCTTCAAGTTGATACGCAACCTTGTATAATGCTAATACCTACAATTCACTTCTGAGGTCAGGGAAGTTGCTTTGCTATCACCTACAGGGCCTACCTGACGACCTATAACTGGCTTTGCCGTCGTGAATGTCTCTGACAAATTTCTTCGAATTCCCCCGAGTGAGCACTAACGAGTGTCAGAATAAACGTACGTTCATTACAATACACCCGCACCCTGAAAGTTCTGACTCGACTTAACTCACGCATCAGAAGATACCAATCCTTCTCCATACGGCCGCTGGACCCATCAACGAGGACCATTGTCATGATATGGACACAGCGAAAGCTGGGACGATTGCCTCATGCGAGCCATGCCATTCCGACAAGGTAGCTAACCGCAGCCTGCATGGAAATATCGTCCTGTGAAATTCTAGTTGTAGAAACTTGAAATCCCACCGACTAAGCTCTTACCCCGTCGTCCTCGTCGCTTTGGGGGCGTTTGGCCTATAGCGACCTCTGCGGAGTGGCATATTCGAGTCCCCATCCCCATGCAGAACCCACTAGCCGTGGTTCACGAAGAAATAGATTCACTTTGTCTTCCTTCGCCCTCGAGACGACCTCTTCTGACGACCACGGTTGTTCCACACTCTTCCAATCTTTCGGTGCCATGCGCGATGACACCCGCTCTCATGCAAACTTTTATCACCCCTGGAGGGCCGAGGCAAAAGAATGATGCTCACTTCCTTCAATTCGCCTGACACTTTGGCAACTAACGACTTTACTAGTAGGAACTCGCCTTTGTTAATAAATTGCTATCGCCCGCGATTTGTGGCACGGCGACCAACCGGGATCCTTCGGGGCGTGTGGAGGAGAGTCGGGACTAAGCCATTGGCAAAACGTCAACACCGTAAAAATATGCGATTACACGCAGGAGAATCCGTTCCTTAGACGTGTACTCCTTCGCGTATCTTGGATCCATTCATTCAAATTATTGTTTGGCCCGCCGCTTCTGGCTTCAAATGTTAGTCTCAATAGTGTGGTCGGACTAAAGATAGGAAGGACATCGAGGACTGTCAAAAAATGACAATGGTGCTGACACTGAACAACAGTTCGCCAGAACCTCATTGTTTTCTGTTTAAAAAAACATAACCATTCTGCCCCCTGCAAGGCTTGAACTTGCGACCTCAGGATTGCACATCCAATGAAGTGTCATATTTCTATGAGACCTGCGCTCTAGCCAACTGAGCCAAGGAGGCGGTAGCATTCGACTTCGGAACGGGTATCCAGCAGGTTAAAGTCCCACTGGTCTGAGCTACATATCGATTCATCGTGGCATTCCACCGCCATCCCACTGCTGACATACACAGCCTAAGTCACCAACGTACACTGGACCACTTCATGACTTCTTACTTTCGCAGCTGGCTTACTACTGGCGCGACCGTACCAGAAGCACCGCCCGACGACGCGCTTATCAGTATATCTCCACTAGAAGAGGACGACGAAGGATCTGACACCCCGACGGAGGGGGACGATGACTCTCCTCCCGCATTCCCCAGTCTCTCAAGCGCTCAGCGAATGCGATCGTCGACCCGCAGAGCACCGACCGACTCTGAGCTGATGCCTCCCCCTCAGTTACAGTCTCGTTCTTCCTCCTCACTCACAGTCCTCGCAACGACCAAGCCATCGCCAAAGAAGCGAGAGAAAGTGGCCTTGGCTCCCGGACACGGCCCTCTCGACTGGGCCAATCTAAAAGCGTCCGGAACGGATCTCCGAGTCCGTCCACTCAACACCCCACTGCTTTCGTCCTCGAATGACTGTTTCTCTTGCTGTTAATTAGGGAGTCGACGCACTGATGCGCATACCCCCCTCGGTGCTGAAGCAGCACAACAAACGCGACGATGCGTGGTCCGCGTTCAATGGGAAGGTGTACAATATCACGCCGTATCTGGCTTTTCATCCTGGGGGAGAGCGCGAGCTGATGCGTGTCGCCGGAAGGGACGGGACGAAGCTGTTTGGTAGATATGGACTCGTTCTTCCTGAAAGAGAGACGCATTTATTCACCTTTTCCGTTTCTTTTCAGCCCTTACCCATGCTTGGATCAATGCGGACTTCATGCTTGACGCATGCCTCGTTGGGTTTTTAGTGCCAGAGCCATCCACTTAGATGCGATGTATGTACAGCATGAGATTGGTGCTAGACTATAGACAGCAAGACCTGTATGGATACAAAGAAATTAAGTAGAGTAATGATATAAATTATTGGGTCTCGGAGTAGTTTACTCCCAGGTAATCTCCACCGTAACGAGTGGTATGTCTGCAAAGTCAAGTGTCTGGCAGATTGTAGCGGTCGTGTCTGAAGACTCGGTGCGGGCAGGTTCAGGCGCTGCGGATGCATAGAGGACAAATGTCTTGTCCGTCAAGTCGTCCAACTGGATGAGCCGGAGAAGGTTGGCCCCCTTGTGTACACGTCCTGCCATGTCTAGTGGGGGATGCGAGGGTTCCTGCGAGAGTGGGAAAAAGGTCAGCCTTGCTGGTAACCTCGCATTGAATAAAACTGACCAATGGTAACCACGATTTACCCCACCGGTTTTCCGGATTGATTTGTATGAGAAGTGTCCCTTTTTCAGGCCACTCTGCCTCCATCTCAGAGAATGGGACGTCCTCTAGGCCGGAACAACTGGAGATTGCGGACTGCAGGACGTCAGCCGACAAACACATGAGCTGTAGCACTAGCTTGGCAGGTCGACGGGTCGGACCAGAAGAATCTCTAGATAGTGGACATGAGTAGATATCAAATCTCACGGGGATGGTCAACTAACGGGGATATTAGATCCCACTGTTCCGCAATATCATCATTGACGTGGAATGTGCAGTCGAGTACTCGAGCTGCGTCATATCCTGTTTGCATTACCCAGAGGCCAGGAACACCCAAGGTTGATGGGCCTATGTTTCTCTTTGGCGATAATGTCGGACCTAGCGGATTGTTAACATCACCGTGCTCGTTGATGTGCATGAAGGAATCGGGAAGTGCGACGTCGTTGGTGACAGAGTCCTCGTTGATGTGTATGGAATTGGGAAGTGCGACGTCGTTGGTGACAGAGTCCTCGTTGACGTGTATGGAGGAATCGGGAGGTGCGACGTCGTTTGTGACAGAGTCCTCGTTGATGTGAATGGAATTGGGAAGTGCGGCGTCGTTTGTGCCAGAGTCCTCGTTGATGTGTATGGAGGAATCGGGAAGTACGACGTCGTTTGTGCCAGAGTGCTCGTTGACGTGTATGGAGGAATCGGGAAGTGCGACATCGTTCGTGACAGAGTATCCAACAGGCTGTTGCACGTGCCCGTGGCTGCTGTCAACGTTGACAACAGAGGGCTCAGGCCGAGATGGAGATGGAGAGCGAGCTGGCACAGAACTATGTATTATTTGATTCCTAGCACGTCGCTTTTCTCCCGTAGGGTCCATGGCTTGATAGGGAGAGCGACGGCGACGGGCAGCAACCGGGCGAGACCGAGGAGAAGGTGAGCGATGACGACGACGAAGGTGAGGCGATGGGGACCGAACGAGGGGTACCCTGTGTTGGTATGATGGTGGTGGTGAGCGAGAACGTGTTCGCGAACGTTTGGACCGCGTGGAGGTCGGGGGAGGCCTGGGAGGTGAGCGATGGCGAGGGGACATCGATCGGCCGCGAGGGATGTGTGGCAAAGGTGACCGAGGACGACGCGGGGATGGAGAACGACGGTGGTGGAAGGATGGCCGGCGAGGCGTGGGAGATGAGTGTCGATGACTAGGGACAGGGGACAGAGAACGGCGAGAAGAGCGTCGACGAGGCGGAGAACGCCTCTTATCCGCGTCCGTTTCATCCTTTCCACTCGGAGCAGCAAAGAAGGCTGCATCCATCGGGATGGCTATTTCATTTCGGCTAGGACTGTCATGGGAGATGCCCGTAAAGATGGGAGATGCCTGTGATGTCGTAGATGCGGGTACATTTGGATGTGAATTCCTGTCTTGGTGGTGTGTGAGGTTTCCTGCAGGGCTGTGCAGCGTCTCTGGAGGAGCGCCATTTACAGAAACGTCCGACTCGCGGTTCGAACGTTGACGCCGCAGCATGGCCCTAGGAGCTTTTGGTGTATCGGCTTGGGACGTGAGAGACATGGCACGGGAGAGAGGCGGACGGTCATTAGGCATGGCCCTCGTTATTGCCGCCAACAATTTGGACGGGGAAAGCATCCCTGCAAAGTCGGACACGTTCCTTGCACCACCAGCGCCAGCAACGGTTGTTTGGAAGGAGGGATGACTTGCTGACTCTGGAGAATTCAATGCTAGCATTTGCTGCTGAATCGAGCGCATCTTCTCGCGTAATGCTTCACAAGTCTTGTCTGACAACACTTCCCGTAGACGGGCCTGGACATCCTCGGCATCGAGGTTTTGTGGGTGGGTGGTGGGGCGGGATTGGGCATTTTTTATTATCACTGGGACCAATGCTTCCCGTAGCCGCGATAGACGGGTGGGGGAAGGATTACGCGGTGGATCCTGTTCTGGGGGGTGAATCGACGTCGGGCCTGTCACGTCGGGTGATTGAAAATGATTTGACGCTGAGAGAACTGTATTGATCATGGGCGCTACACTCGATCGCAAGGAATCAAATGTGGCAGACAGTTGGGAAAACCCGGGATCCGTTCGCGACTTTTCAGGATCTCCAGTTGCATCATTTTTCTGAGGGGTGAATGTCAAAATCCGCAGTTGACCATGCAGTGCAAAGAAAATAGCAGCGCTTACAGAAGAGAACGTGGTGCCCGAAAATGGGGGGGTCGACGCTTTGGATGACATGCTCTCCCCACGACCAGAGTTAGAGGCAGGGATAGCAAGGCGTCGGATGAGGGAATCGCTTTGACTGGAGGCTACAGGATGGGTTCTAGAGGGCGAAGCTGGTTCATGGACAGTCTCTATCTCGGCATCGCCGAGATCAAGGCCCATTCGACTTAAGAGTGACTTGGGACCCACTGCGTCTGATGGCGGAACATGGCCACGTTTAAACCGCATTCCATTCCCTGTCGAAGCCCTTTCGCCAATCCGTGCTTTCATTATCGACCTTGACGGCAGCCACAAGGAGGAGGTTTCACCCTGAATTTCATAGCTACATCACTACATGGTCTCAAGCCGCAGCCGAAAGTACAGTATGATTATCATTCTTCAGGGTCAGGCTCAACGTCTCGTCAACGCCAACGTTCTCAAGTTTGAGTTACAGTACCTCGGACAGCTTCAGGGGTACATATGTGTGCAAATCACTGCCATTATCACCATGATGGCACCGAGGCCATATCTGTAGATAACCTGGTAACCTAGATACGTAGATCTCGACAGATTAGAATGCCACATAGCCTATGATGTGGAACCCTTTGGCAAACTCAAGCTCGATGATCGGGCCTATCGTGCTCAATACACCAATTGCCCGGTAAGTTAACCTCAGACATCATATTAACAAGAGCAAGCGAACGGTTCAATATCTGCATGTGGGTGAACTTTTGCAAAGCAAGCGATCATCGGAGAAGCCGTTATACGGGCAGCGGACGAAAAGTGCAACAAACGAAACATAATATAGATGAGAGGAATCACATCACCACCAGGAAAGATCTGCAGCTCAAAAAAAAAACGAACATACGGTTCTATAACAACCAGCACTGATTAAAAACTAAGTCTACGAGGGTATCCTGTTTGGGCTTAGGGCGGCGAGGCGTCGTTCATGTGCGAAGTCCTGAGAAAGGACTGGTGCTGCAGCTGTTCAGGAGCATACCCGCGCGGGGCAGGTGTCGTCGATTGCACGCTGGTCGACCACGGAGGCGGAGGTATAGGTCCCATCATGTGAGCACTGCTCGGACCCATGCCTTGGTGTGAGTCTTGGGATCCTCGATCAAGTTCCACGGAAGATGTGGATTCCTGCGTCGGAGCGGGCATTATGGGAATCAGTTGGAAAGATCCTTGGTGGTGTTGCTGTGATTTCCCAGAATCTAAAGGTGGAGTTGGTTCAGTCGATCGATGTAAGCGTGACGTTTTCCGTAATTGACTTTTCTCCATGTCAGCAGCTCTGGCGGAGGCCCGTAAAGTTTCCAAGTCGATCCGTGGAACCTCTCCATTCGTCCCGACAATCTTGTCCCTCTTGCGCTGGAGTTTAGCATAATCTATGAATAGTAGCATCAGAATCCAGTCTGTCGATGTGACAAGATGTGAACTCACGCAGCCCACAAGCATTGCACAGTGTTCTAGCACCATCGGGTCCACGCCTCCACTCGGGGGTCTCACGGATATTACACGAATGGCATTTTCCTGGTGGCGTGGCGCGCTAGCAAACAGACCGCAATTAGCTTCAATCCTAGGCTGTTAGATATCCCCAACACTTACGCTTCTTTTCCTGTATTTGCTTTTCGGCTGTCCTCCAGACCCAGACCCGCCTGCAGTACTTGTTGCACGTTTTGTCCTAATAATCTCCATATCCTGTTCCGCAGTTGTCTGAGCTTTGTCCCCAGTGTTGGGATACTGATTTCATTTAGATAACGGAAATGTTGGAGTAGATTAACAATTACCTCGGGGAAGGAAGCCGTCTCGTTTCCGGCAACATCGTCCTCCTGCGAAAGTTCTTCCCAGGGTCGCTTGGGCGGACGGTGATCATCAGCTGGAGTGATGGGTGCAGCGCTTCCTAGTCTGGCCCTCTCGGATTCTGGAAGATTGAGGCGGCGATATTCCTCGAGAAGCCGGACTACCTCGGCAGCTCGTCGGGACATTTCAGCCAACTCGTCAGGTGGGGGGCATATATCGGGCAAAGTCTGTTGCATTTGAGCTGAGAGTAAATGTCAACCTCAAGGTTCAAATTATTAAATAGGAAAAACGAACCATAGCGACTTGCGAACGCATATAGGGCATGACAGTGCCTTACGATCTGGGGCAGCTTCAGTAAGATAACACACACTATGAGTTGGGAGGCATACCTCAGCCATGGTGGAGCCGCGCGCATCAGTTGTTCTATCGGGGCCGTTGACAGGATAAGAGGTCCGAGCATCTACCCCTACGAAAGGGATCCGCGGATGTGGTGGATACTGTGGTGGAGCTTGGGATGGAGGGGCTCCATGTGGAAGTTGCACCGGGTGAGGTGGAGGCGGTGGCATGACATGGTGTGAAGGATGCTGAGGATGCTGAGAGTGTTGCTGCTGTTGCGGATGCATGGGATGTTGATGCGGCAGAGGGTGCGGGTGCGGGGGAGGATGGTGGGGTAGGACGTGCTGTGGGTGTTGCGGCATGTGTGGATGCTGAGGGGGAATGTGGTGAGGGTGGGGCTGGTGTTGAGGAGGCTGATGTGGGAGAGGCGGGTGTGGATGAGGCTGGACATGGAGAGGTTGCGGATGATGTTGCTGCTGATCCCAAGGTCCTTGCGGGGGTGGCGCGGGAGGAGCAGAGGTAGGGGAGGGGTAAGGATTGGAATGTGGATGTGGATGTTGCATGTGCTGAGGGTGGACTCTAGTCTGCAGATAAGGTTGATATCCTGCGTAACCGGGATGTACGGATACTGGGACCTGTTGGATGTGATCGAGAGGTGGTGCAGGAGGGTGGCCGGGAGGCCCGGGATGAGGTGCGGAGGTCTGCATTTGATGATACGGATTCGGGGGTTGCTGAGGTGGTGGTTGTGGGTGGGAGTATCCATAATGAGACGAGTAGGTCGTCTGGTATAAGAAAGTATTCAATGGAATGAGAAGACGGACAGAGAATAAGGCTTACGTGGGGACTACGTCCATCACGAGGAGGATTCACGGTATCCGAGGTTCGTCGTTGGCGCTTGGGATGATGAGCGTCTTCATTGCGAGCACCGGGACCGATAGTTATAGAGCCCGGGACAGGCGTGGATTGTGCGGATAACGGCATGCCCGGAGTCAAGAAGCCGCCGTTATCGAGCTTTGGGGGTGAGGTGTCGTGGCCAGCGGATAGAGGGGGTGTGTGTTGTTGCTGGTAAGGGTGCATTGGGCTCTGAGACTGGTTAGGGCGAGGCCACGACGGGACGTTGCGTGTGGCATTGTCTTGATGATCTGCTGGGGAAATCTGGGACGCATCCTGAGGTTGTCGACGAGAATAGTGATGGAAGTTGAGGTCCTTTATGGAGGGAAGACGCAGGTCTTCATCGCGAGAGTTTTGGTGGGGGACGGGAGGGTATCGCGCCTGTTGCTGGTGTGTGGAGCTCGCCATGGTCAAGATGTGATCGAGATACACGCTTTTTGAATCGATGTATCTCGGGGTAAGGCGGATCTGGAACCTCTCGATGCAACAGTCAGGCCGCTGCAAGCAGCCACAAGACGGAGCTGGTCAGCGTTAGCAGCGCCCTCTCGTCGAGAGAGACGGTGAGGGAAGAGGACGGCGAGGAGGTGGTCACCAACAAGCACCTTGTCCTCGGTTGGATCTCGGCAGCAGACGGAGTGTGAAATTGCCCCTGCTGAGCCAGATTGGTGTTTCATCGGCATCGGCGATGAGATCGATTCCCACACGACGCACCTCAAGCTCTTTCTTTTTACCGCTCTGAGCTCTCCCAACCGTGCCTGAGATCAAGCATTCAATGCTCAACGTTCAAACTATATACTTGCCAGTCCACTGAAGTCCATATTCGAGTGCGCTCGGAAAAATTAGACCCTCTGGGCACCTTCACGGCAGCCGAACCCTTGGTGATGATATGCTGCGCACATTCTTATCTGGGTAATTTCTGACACGCTCAATGTTCAAAAGATCCTAAAGAGCACATGCTCCGGGCGGGCCGATTCTCTACGGTATGACAATCTCACTGACACGAGATTTGATCGGTACCGGGGCCCTGAGGCATTGATAAGGCATGATGCACGAGGCCGGAGTAATCTCGACTCATCACAAGACAGATTCGACCGCCAGAGCCTTGCTTCGTCGTTAGCGTTGTGGCGTACGTGTAGAACTAATGAGCGCGGAGGTCTCATGTCTAACATCGAACACTCAATAACTATATCATTATGCTGATTGAGATACCAGCAATAGAGTCAAGCATCCACTGAAGTGTCATAACATGCCGCATCGATAGTTGCACATCCGACCCACGTTACAGTTGAAACCCATGTAGGAAGTCACATCATCAGACTCTGTTTCCGCCAATTGCCATAAAGGATTCGCCGCACGTGGAGGATCATTTCTTGTAGGACCCAGAGTTGGTAGACGTCTTAGACTGGGATGTATACTTCGAGTAGCCATCACCGCTGTTGTAGTACTTGGATTCGTCGGTGTTCTGGTAATAGTAGCTACCATCCCTGAAACTGATATGAGTTTAAAAAGCGTTACATCAATAGATACCGACGTGTTAGAGTAGTGATATCCGGGATTACCAGTGGCGTTATCCTCGCGACTGCAGTAGTGGTTACCCTAAAGACATGCATGTATAGTCAGAGGGGAAGAGTTCAGACCTTGCTGTTGGTGCCAGTGCCGGTATAGCTGTAACTTTTGCCGCTCATGTTGATAGTGATGTTGGATGAGAGGAGAAAATGAGGAGCGCGCTCTATATAGGTCTCGCGTAAATCACGTGCGCGTGAAACCGACGTCAGACGGACGACGACGATGAGTGGTGGTCAGATCTGAATTCGCCCAAACCGATGGCTCCCGCCCATCGGCCTTGCCATCCGCAAAACTAACTCAGCACGGAAATGTCCCCTAATCTCTTCTGGAACTCGTCCGAATATCTTGACTCCATCGAAGAAGAGTGGAACGTGTAGACATGGAAGTCGAAACGCTGGTCGACGGCATGGTCGATCTCGTCAGTTTGGCTTCTGTGAGTAGTTGGCTATTACGTCACTACCTTCACTGAAGTTGCTGCATTGGGAGATCGGGACAAGGATAAATTTCGTATTGTGCAACAATCGTTCCAAGCACAGTTCCGCGCTGAATCCATGATACGCACCTCAGCCTGGACCTCTTTCGGGATTGACAGCAGATGGTCGCAGGTAAGTACGGTTATTCGAGAGATTTTACGAGGCGGGGCTGTAAACCCTGTAAAACCGGCGTCCCGAGATCAAGGGCCGGGGGGGCGCGCGCTGGCGGTCGCGACGTCTCCAGCAGCAGCCAGCAGATGCCGAGGGAAGCCGTCCAGGCGCTGATGGATGCCCTGCAGGGTCCGGAAGCACCCGAATCAGCACCCAACAGCCGCAGTTGGTTGGTTCAATTCCGT
>Ga0307516_10000136_pt1 | contig 87938 bp, 74 predicted proteins | sample 19_EM_MG_FD_203310 | JGI IMG/M metagenome (GOLD analysis project Ga0307516, IMG submission 203310) | Populus trichocarpa ectomycorrhiza microbial communities from riparian zone in the Pacific Northwest, United States - 19_EM | ecosystem: Host-associated > Plants > Roots > Unclassified | place... | reverse complement strand
TCAGGGAATTGCTTTCCTGTTGCTCGACCAAGCGCTCGGAGAGTACGACGTGGAAACAAGGGTCGGCAGGGTCGCAGTTCGGGCTCCTACACCCAGCGACACCGAGGCCGTACCACTGCGCCAGCTACCGGCGGCCTTCGATGCCCAGTTCACCAAGCGCTGACCGCGATTGCGACGCCGCGTCCTGAGTCTAGTGAGATTTCGCGCCTGCGCCCGCAGCCGGCCAGGTGCGTTCGTTCGCCAAGGACAGCTCTCTGGCCGCGCCGACGGCCGCACGTTGCCACGATTAAATTTGGTAAAGCGCCAAGCTGCTCGTGGGCACCAAGCCTGTATGCGCGGCTGGCGACAATGCCATTTGGCCTGCAGCAGTGCTGCTGCGCTGTCGGCGTTGTCCGACAAGCCGCCGGAATGTGGTCTGACAGACTGGCGCAGCCGGTGCGCCAAACTGGTCCGGAACGCACGGTACTTGCCGAGCACCGATCGAAAACGAACCCCTTGGGAAATCTCATGAACCAGATCTGGAACACCCGCGTCGCAATCGCGAGTCTCGTAGCTGCCGCGTTGCTGGCCACAGGATGTGCGGACATGGGCGAACGCGAACGTGGCACTGCCGCTGGTGCCGGCATCGGCGCCGCAGCCGGTGCCATAGTGGGTTCGGCCACCGGCGGCAACGCCGGCAGCAGTGCGGTCATCGGTGGCGCCCTGGGGGCCATTGCTGGAAACCTTTGGTCCAAGCGTCAAGAGGATAGGCGCACTGCAATGGAACAGGCCACGCGTGGCACCGGCGTCGATGTGAGCCGCACCCAAGACAACCAGTTGAAGATCAACATCCCCAGCGACCTGTCCTTCGACTTCGGCAGCGATGCTATCAAGCCTGACATGCGCGGGGTGCTCGACACCTTCGCCAACAGCCTGCGCGGCGACTCAAACACGCGCCTCACCATCATCGGCCACACCGACAGCGTCGGCTCGCCCGCGGTGAACGACCCGCTCTCGCTCGCTCGTGCCAGAAGCGTGCGTGACTATCTCGCCGAACGTGGTGTTTCGCCGTCCCGCATCTCGATCGAGGGCCGGGGCGAACGCGAGCCGATCGCCGACAACAGCGCCGAGAGGGGCCGAGCGCAAAACCGCCGCGTCGAGATGTTCTTGCGCGAGCCAAGCGCCTAACCTTCTCGGTCAGATTGGCGCCACCCATCGTCGGCACTCGTAGCCCCGTATAGCCCGCCCGTACTGCGGCGGCGAGATGAATATCGTCGCTGGGGAGATCCGAAGCAAGGGCCGTGGGCGACACAGTGGGCTTGTCGTGCGCGACGAGCTTGATTTGCAAATCGAACTGATCCAAATTGACACCAAGTGCCTCGTAAGGATTGACGGCATTGGTCGCCGATGCCTGCGTCTCGGACGCGTGGCCGACATTTCAAGCTCCGCAGCCGACCAGGAGCCCACGCGAACTGCGATATCCGACCGGCAGAGTTCATCGGTACTTTGCGCAGTACGGATCGAGGGCAGGAGGTGCCAGCGTGCTCCACGATCTTCATCGCGGGTACACCCAGACAGGCCAGCTCACTGAAGCCACGGCGCCGCGGTCGGGCGACCGCGGCGGTTCGATGAACGAGGAGCTGAAATTGCAGCGCCTGATCAGACCCGTCGATCCGGAGCGGCATAGATCGCCAGGAGCAGCCACTGGCGACCGGCGGCTTTGTGGCGACGAGTTTGCGGCTCTCTGCTGACCGTGGTCGTCTGTTGAAGGTTGAAACGAATGCTTCCCCACGTGCTGGACGACCGATACCTGTACCGAATGGTGAACGAGGTACTCCACTACGTTTGGGACCCCATCGAGATCGCCGACCTACCTCGCGCTAGGGACGAGTACTACGCCTATGTGCCGACGACATTCCGACTTCTGCGAGACGGCGCCGATGAAGCTGCGCTAGCGGCTCACCTTGATGGCATCGCGGTCGAGCGGATGGGGTTGTTGCCGGGCGATACTCGCAGCCTCAAAGCGTCGCGGATGCTGATCGAGTGGAAGGAGATCGTTCGGCTCTCGCCTTCAACGCTGCGAACCGACCCGCCACCCATGCCTGATTTCGAAACCTAGGCATTCAATCCCGACATGTCTCAGATCGGCCATGTCCAGTCGTTCAGGGATGTCTGGTATCTGGAAGGCTGCTAGATGGCCAGCGTGTCCGAAAGCGAAGGAGCGACGTCGGGGCCCCATTCCCGAACCTGCCGCCCCCCGCGGGCGACACTTCAGGACTATTTCTCCGATACACCCTTTGGCAAGCTCATGACCACCTCCGGACGAATCGGCAAGGCGCTCGCGGCTACTTGGGATTGGCCGTCCTTCAATGCCGCGCTGTCGGAAAGGATGCTGACCGCCTCGTCGAGGAGGGCATCGTCGATGGTCTTCCTCGTCTTTTCTGCGGCGAGATCCTTGTCGAGCTTGCGTTCGTTGAACTGCAGTCCATCATCTGCCAGGGCGCTGCTTGCGCCCGATACGGCGGCGCCCAGCATGGCAGCCAGGCGCTTCTCCGACGCGGCACGCTCCTTGCGTCGAACCGCTTCGTTGAGTGAAATCACGTTGTCCTTGCGGAGTTCCTGGGCCTTGGCTACGTCCTGCAGGAGGTTCTGGAAGTCACGGTCTTGCTGGATGCGGGTCGCGTGCCACGCCGACAGGCGGGGCAACTGGGTTGCCATGTCGCCCACGGGCGCGTAGTCGGCCGGCTTGATGCGGGTCCACGGCAAGGCGTTGTCGTAGCTCGACTCGCCGAACTGCGTGTCGTCGCTGGTCTGCGGATAGAGGATGTCCGGCGTCACGCCACGGAGTTGGGTCGTTCCGCCGTTCACGCGGAAGAACTGCGCGATGGTCATCTTCAGTTCGCCGAACACCGGTGTCGGGTTCTTGGCGAGCTGGTCGAGGCTGGCGACGGTCTGCACCGTGCCCTTGCCGAAGCTGCCCTCCCCGATGATCACTCCCCGGCCGTAGTCCTGGATCGCGGCGGCAAAGATTTCCGATGCCGAGGCCGAGCCCCGGTTGATCAGCACGCCGAGCGGCCCGTCCCACGCCACACCGAGGTTGGCGCTCTTCTCCACCCTGATGTCGCCTTTGGCATTGCGCGTCTGAACGACCGGCCCCTTGCCGACGAACAGGCCCGTCAGGTTCACCGCTTCGCGCAGCGAGCCGCCGCCGTTGTTACGCAGGTCGATCAACAGCCCATCCACCTTCTGCGCCTTCAGGTCGACCAGCAGCTTGGCGACGTCACGCGCGGCACTGCGATAGTCCTTGTCGCCCTTTTGCAGCGCGTCAGCATCCTCGTAGAACGACGGCAGCGTGATCACGCCGACCAGGCGCTTGCCCGCCCCCGTGGCCGCCGAATAGACTTTGGCCTTGGCCGCGCTGTCCTGCACCGTGATGGTGTTGCGGACGAAGGCCACGGACTTGTTCGACGCGTCGGGCCCGTTGTCGGCGGGCAGGATGTCCAGCCGCACCGTCGACCCCTTCGCGCCGCGGATCAGCGCCACCGTGTCGTCCAGGCGCCAGCCGACCACGTCTTCCATGGGGCCGGCCGGGCCTTGCGCGACGCCCACGATGCGGTCGCCGACCTTCAACTGCCCCGACACGCTCGCGGGCCCGCCCGGCACAAGTTCCCGGACGGTGATGTAGCCGTCGATCTCGGTCAGCACCGCGCCGATGCCCACGAGCGACAGCCGCATCGAGATGTTGAAGTTTTCCGCGGCACGCGGCCCCAGGTAGTTGGTGTGCGGCTCGATCGCCATCGTGTACGCATTCATGAAGACCTGGAAAGCGTCGGTGCTGGTGATCTTGCCCAGGCTCCTCGAGGCGCTGTCGTAGCGCTTGTCAAGGATCTTCGCGATGGTCCGGTCATCCTGGCCGGCGAGCTTGAGCCGCAACCACTCGTTCTTGACGCGCTTGCGCCAGAGGTCGAGCGAATCGGCCTCGGTCGCCGGCCAGGGCTGATTCTTGCGGTCGATCGCCAGCGATTCGTCGCGCACGAATTCGAATCCCTTGTGCAGCAAGCTGCGGGCATAGGTCAAGCGTTCGGCCGCCCGGCGTTCGTACAGGTTGAAGATCTCGAAGGGCGCGCGCAGGTCCTCGGTCAGGATCGCATCGTCGAGCAGCGTGCGGTCGGGCGCCAGGTGATCGATGTCGGACTGCAGAAAGTAGACCTTTTCGGGGTCGAGCGCCTTCAGGTACTGGTCGAACGTCTTGGACGACAAGGCATCGTCGAGCGGGACGGCCTTGTAGTGGTAGCGGGACAGCAATTCCGCAGCCAGATGGGCCGCTTTGGCCTCCTGCGCCTCCGACTTCAGGGGCGACGGGAAAGCCGCCTCCGAATCCGTGGCAGCAACCTGCGTTGCAGCCGTCAGTGCCAGCACGAAGCAAATCAACGTCTGTTTCAATCTCACTCCACCACCGTTGAACGGCCCATGAAAATCCCGCACCCCATCCTTGGCCAGGGACCGAAGGACGCCTGACGGCGAAATGTCAGTGACCGTATCAGTCGCCGCGGTCGTCTGGAGAACGATGGTATCGAATACAAGGAGGACGGTCGCTCAAGGTCACTCCGTCGCCCACGCGAAGGTCGCTGACCGGCCATGAGCTGACGGTTACAGTGGTCCGCTTTCGGGGAGACAAATGTGACAGTGGGAACGCGCGAAGAGAGCGAAGCAATGATCGCGAAATTGCAGGCTGGACTTGCGCGGCAAGACCTCTTGCCGCCCCGCTCGCTCAGACGGAATGCCTTCGACTACACGTTGGTCTGCTACGTCAACAACATCACGGCGCTTTTGCTCAGTGGGAACTATGAGCCGGTACCTATCTTCATTGCTCGCGCGGCCGAGCACCAGAAGGCCCATCCCGCAACCGCTGAATCTGACGCCTACTATGCCGCTGTTACGCGGTATCTCTCGCAGGTGGCATACCACCTCAAGACATACGTTGGCGGCCTGAACTTCGACGAAGATCGCATACCTGCGTCCATCCTGAATGGAGGGCCACAGGCTTTGTTCTGGTGAACCGGCGGCACCGGCGCATGACACCATCCGGCCATGAGCGGTCAGTTGCGGGTGGCAGCTTTCCGGCTGTCCAACCAGCCGGCTGCAGCCCGCGTCAGGCGACAGACCCTAACATCGCGTGTTCTGATTTGGTTGCCCGAGGATCAAGATGCAGATTTCGAACGTTGCCAGCATGACGAGGGCCGTTATCGCCAAACAAGGCTTCGACGGCTACCAGCCTACCGTCATCTTTCCAGTTCGCAGAGACATTCGATCTCTTGCTGGTGTCCCGGACAGCGAGGATCACGAGCAAATTGCGCTGCGCTGGGCGGCTGGGCTTGCTGAGCCTGCGGAAGAATATTTCGTTGTCTTCGGGCACTCAGACACAGAGTTCAAGGTCGTTCACATTCGTGACGGCAAGCCCGAGGCTGAAGTGTTTGCCGTCTAGCCGTAGGGCACTCACGCAAGCGCCGGCCGCGTCGCTGTTCGGCCAGGTGCGGACGTTCGCGACCGTCAGGTATTGGGCTGGCTACGGCCTCGAAACAGGGCCTCGATCGCTTGAATGCCGGACAACATCTTCTCCTTGGCAGAAGAATTCGCGGAGTGGACGAACATGCGCGGCGGTTTGAACCCGCGGAGCGCCACGGCCTCCTCAATCCAGAGGACAACGTCGTATCCGGTTCCGTGCTCGTCGTCCCCGAGGTCATGGTCTAGACTGATCTCCTCGACCTGGCCCGATTCGAGCAGGGCTATCGCTTCTTCTGGCCAGTAGACGCGGATCCACCCGTCGGGGGTAGCCCGTTCATCATCGAGGTAGACACGCATGAGTGGAGATCTGTGGGCGTCGCAGTGGAGCGCCGATTATGAGCAGGGGATTCCGGTGACGCCTGCACCCGCAGCCGGCCACAACCTGTCGGTCGCCAACGGCCGCTTTCCGGCTGCCCACCCGACCGTCTAAGATGCCACGATCATGAAATCTCGCATCATGTACATTGAATCGAAGGCCGGGGGGTTGACCGGGCCCGCTCGCATCGGACGGGTCACGTTCTCCAAGTCGGGCGCGACCGTCTACTACCAACGGAAGGCCTTTCAAAGCCTGCGAGGAAGTGGCTTCAAGTCGAACTATTTCGACGTCGAGACAGGCGAGCCATACTGGATTTCTGGCCCACACAAGGACGGACAGGACAGCCTCTACGCGACACACGTCATGCCCATCGTCGATGAGGATGTCGTCGAAGAATACTGGCTCAATATTCGTGGTCTCCCGGTTCCGGCGAAGCATCTGCGCCAGGCGGCGCTGGTCGATGACGAACGGCGCTGATCGGCCAACAGCAGCCGTTGGCGACCGTCCGCTTTCGAGTAGTCTGATCGCATGCACACCTTCAATCTCTTCGCCGACTACTTCCAGTTCTATCTTCAGGACGAAGCCATCGACGGCGACCTTTCCGATTCCTGGACCGATGAGGCTGTGACCAGGCTGCTCGCAGTAGCCCCGGGTACCGTTGGTGTCGGCACTATCAGAAACATGGAAGTTCCGGTGACATTGGAAGTGCTCGCCTCGGAACCACCACTTGATGTGGTGGCCTACGATCACATCGTCGAAAGCTCGCTATCGGTGGGCGGCAGGAATTTGGTGATCGCCGGGTGCACGGACTACTTCCCTGAGGCGGCGAGGATCCAGATTGAACCGGGAAGCTATCGGGTGCGAGCGTGCTTCTCCGGCCTCGAGGCGCTCTCTGAAGATGATCTTGACGGAGAAGACCGTTACCATCTGCAGCTCTGGCCCGCCCCGCCGGCCGATGTCGCGGTCATCAAGCAACGCGTCAGATAGTCGATGCCAGCGCGCCCGACGGCGTCAGTCGGCCAGAAGCGGCCGGTCGCGACAGTCTGCTTCCGGGTGACATCGCAGACGCCTTCTCTCCCGTCTCTGCTTATCAGAAACACTTGCCATGAACCGCAACGCGCCAATGACGTTTGAAGTCGAGCCTCATGTCATCGACGTGCCTCAGCGCTCGTTCATGCGGTTGCCTGGACAGCGCCTCCTTTTGGTCGCCGGCGTGTGGATCGCTGGCAACTGCGTCGTTGCCACGTACTATGCGTCGGGTCTGATCGAAGCCAGCAATGCGCTCGACCATCTGTGGCTGGACGTACTGCTCGGACTTGCCGCCTTGGGGAGCGTGGGCCTGCTGTTCTGGCTTCTGGGTCAGGTCGAACGTCTCGAAGAATACGTGGCCAGAAAGTCCACCAGCCGCGGACGAGCCGTCCATCTGTCGGTTCTGTGTCTTTTGCTATGCGCTTGTGTCGCCGCCTCCGTCGTCAAGTCTCTTGCGGTCAAGGCTTCCGATGACCGGTGGGATGCACGACACGGCCCTTCACGCCACGCGGCCGGGTCGTGACACGGATCAATGATGCGATTGAAGTGCAACACGGCGCAGTCCGTTGTGCGGCACTTTATAAAGTCGCGGTTCGGCCACTAGCAGACGGTCGAAGGTGTCCGCTTTTGAGGTGACTTCCAGAGACAATCGTTGTCCACCTCCCGACGGAGCGATACCGTGCATTTCACTGTCCACGACGAAGATGGCTTACCCGAGGCTGCCCTGGTCGAGGCCGGTCTTGACGCTACAAATGCAGCGGAGGCGGCGCTTCGCAACGTGCGTCCGCTCGTCGTCTTTGCGAGAGAGCAAGCTGAAACCGTCTTAGGCGGGGCGGTAGGGCGAACCTGGGGCGAATGCTGCGAGCTCAGGCAACTGTGGGTCGCAGACAGCTACCGTCTATCTGGGCTCGGCACCCGCCTGGTTCGCGAGTTCGAACGTCGTGCCAGGGAACGGGGCTGCCGGCTGCTGTATCTGGAGACGTTCAGCTTTCAAGCGAAGCCGTTCTACGAGAAACTCGGCTACCAAGTGGCCGCTGAGATCAAGGGTTTCGAGAACGGAATCGTCAAGTATTTGATGACCCGCGACCTGCGGCCTGAGTGATCCGAGCGCGTTTGGCATCCATCGGGCGGCGTCGGTAGCCGGCCACAACCGGCCAGTCACGAATGCCCGCTTCCGGGAGGGGCGTTGCCGGTCAAGTTCGGGCGTACGACGCGGGCTGGGTACGGGCTTCCCATCGCGGAAGTGCCGGAACACAATGTCGTTTCAAGCAAGCTGACGAAGGCCAGACGAGGACGATGGGCCCCACCCGGCCTAGGAAAGGCTTCGTTGAGCACTGCCAGTACCGATCTGACCGTTGCGGATATGCGCCATGTTTGCCTACGATCCGTCGATTCCGCCCGAGCCGAAGGCGTGGCTTGATCTTGATGAGCTCGAGCGAATCCGCCTGGTTGAAGTGTTCCACCGGAAGCAGCGCGGCAAGCCCCCGAACCTCAAGGCGCACGCGGCATTCCATGCGATCGTTGAGAGCCAATTGGCCGAAGGTGTCGAATCCGTGGTCAGGGCAATGAGTCGGTTGAGCGGCGAGGGGCTGTCACGTCACGATGCTTTGCACGCGATCGGATCGGTACTCGCTGAGGAATTGCACGACCTGGTCACGGTGAGATCTGACGAACCGCCCGAAGTAGCACAGGCGCGGTATGACGCGGCAGTGGAAAGGCTGTCGGCCGCCGAGTGGCGCCGCCTCTACGGCAAGAAGTAGTTCGATGGGCTAACTGCTGCTCGTCGCCTTTCGCACTGACGGATGCCGCATGCCGGCCAGCACCGGACGGTTACAGTGGTCGGCTTTGGAGCATTACACCGGCGAGACACCTATGACGAGACCCCTTGCATCCATTGGCGACCGGTTCACCGCTCAATTCATCGACGGATTGGCTGCCATCAGTATCGGCGCGGGCCTGTTCTACCTGGCAAAGGTGCTCGGTTGGCGTCTTGAATTCGCCATATTGGGCTGGCTCGCGTACCTGATCCTCTGCGATGCCATGCCCCAGGGGCAAAGCATCGGAAAGCGGCTGATCCGGATAGCGGTCGTACACGTAGACACGGAGCAGCCCTGCACCCTATGGCGTTCAATCGTGAGAAACGTTCCGATGGTCACCTTGGGCATCGTCGATGCTGTGTTCATCGTGGGGAAGAAGCGCAGGAGGCTCGGCGACTTCCTAGCGAGAACGAAGGTAGTCAGCGCCGCTGGATGAGAGTTGCGCGACGTGCGCTGGAGTCTTCAGCCGGGCAGAAGCCGGCACTCGCGACCGACCGACCGCTCGCGGCTAGGCTAGGCTCAGGCGCCAGCGTTCCGCTTGCACTGGCCGCTTCGAGGCACGCGGCCAGGGGCGGAAGTCCGCGAGTGACGGCTAACGGGCTGGCTGATGAGCGTCGACCCGATGCCGGCCTACGCGGTCAGTCTCCTTCCTTCGGCAAGATCTTGAACTCCACATCAGCGGCTTCGATCAGCCATTTGGCGCCACGTGCGGGCCCGGAAGCCCACTCGATTTCGTGAACCACGTGTCCATCGTCGGCCAGTCGAAACTCGTCGTAGCGCCAGTCGCCCGTACCGTTGCCCGAGTCGATGTTCTCAAAGTGGTACGAGTAGACCTTCCGATAGATCAGTTCGATGCGGCAGTCGCGATAGGCGCCCAGGAGCACCATTCGGAGGCTGCACGTCCGGTTCCCACGACGGTCTCCCGTTCCGCGCTCCTCGAGCGTGATGCTTTCAAGCCAGCCGTCGTGCGGCGAGCGGTGGTCATTCGCGTCGAAGTACCAGTTCGAGGACGCCAAGGCGTATGCGCCGACGGGGAAGCGTGCCTGGTTGGCTGAGAGGTAGCGACGGTAGGCATCAAAAGCTGCGACAAGTTCGGCTGGGCCGGCGTCACGTTCGTTGGATAAGATGAAGCTCATGGCAACAGCCTACCGCAGACACATGCGGCCGTCGCCCGCCGGCCAGCAGCAGCCACTCGCGAGCGGCAACTTCGGAGTAGCCTCCCAGGGAACTTCTGCTCATCCACGCACTCCATGCCTCGATGACATGTCCTAACCCAACTCTTTGAACGCGATGCAGCCCAGCGCCTGGCTCGATCCCGCCGCTTGGACAATGTTGCATCGCTCCTGGCTATTCAATGCAGCCATGGAGGGCGGGCGCTACCTCATCGCGGCTGGCGTGGTCTGGGCGCTGACCCATGTACTTTTGCGCAGGCGCCTTGCACACCGACTGATCGGCCAATGGCCTTCCAAGGCGGACATGCGGCGCGAGATTTCGTACTCCTTCCTATCGCTGATCGTCTTTGCGACACTGGGCGCTGGCGTCCTTGCCTTGATCTTGAGCGGCCATGCAGAGATATACCGCAGTCCTGCCCGTCATGGCTGGCTGTGGTTCTGGATCAGCTTGCCGGTACTGATTGTCTGGCACGATCTCTACTTCTATTGGACACACAGGTTGCTGCATACGCGCTGGTTGTTTCGTCGTGTTCACGGCGTGCACCATCGTTCGCGCAATCCTTCCCCTTGGGCTGCGTACTCGTTTCATCCGATCGAGGCGCTGATCAACGGCCTTGTCACGCCACTCGCGCTCCTGGCAGTACCGATCCCCGGCGTAGTGCTGTTGGCGTTCGGAATCCATCAGGTGGTACGCAACGCCCACGGCCATGCAGCGGTCGAGATCATGCCGCGCGGCTTCATCCGAGCAACGTTCTGGCGTCACTTCACCACGACCACGCATCATCACCTGCACCACGAATCGGCGACGGGAAACTACGGTCTGTGGTTCACGTGGTGGGATCGGATCGCTGGCACCGAACGCGAAGACTATTTAACCCGGTTCGATGTTGCGACAGTGCCCCGGGATGGCAGCAACTGAACGGCAGCGAACGACGTTGAGTTCGGGCTCGATCCAATGCCCCCAGATCGGGCAACAGTCGGCCAGGAGCGGGTGTTTGCCAATGACCGCTTCCAGGAAGCTCAGCGTTCGGCCAGAATCGCGGCCATGCCAGGAAAAGTCCTTAAGCGGGCGCGATCGTTGACGTAGTCAAGAGTCTCTGGACTGTCGCGGAGGCTGTCATCGTCGTCGCCGCGCCTGCCGGCGACTTCGCTGAACTCGTTCTTCGCGCGATGCTCAGCCTGCTTGCCGGCGTCACTGTGGGCTGGGTGGTATTCGGGGCGCTATCCCGCGTCGCTGCTGCGCCGGAAGGAACCGAGAGCTGAGACACTACGGCTCCAGTCGGCCAGGACCCGACGGTTGCGGTGGTCGGCTTCGGAGAAGTCTGCTGCCGTCTCTCATCCGGCGGTACCCGCCACGACCGGGCGGCCACGAACGTCAGCTTGCGGAAAGCGCCCCATGATCCGCGTGCGCCGGGCCCGTACCATGCGGCGATGTTCGTCCGCCGCGCCCACGCGCTCTTCTTGTCCGCGCTGACCATCTTCGCCGCGGGCCTCTTGGTACTGCGTCATGCCGAGCCACCGGCACCTGACGTCGCGACAATCTCGGCAACCGCGCCTCGCGCGCCGGTCGTGCCGCTCATGGCGGCGGCGAAGGCAAGCGCCTCGGCGGCACCCATCCTGGCGGCCGGCACGCCTATGACAACAACTCTGGCAGCGCGCGTTGACGCGTGGTCGCGCAGCGGCGATCCGCAGCAGGCCATGCAGGCCTACAAGGCGATTTTCCAATGCCTGCTCGCGCGTCGCCGCGCGCACGCGCCTGACATGGCGCCCGACGCGCCCGACCAGGATGCGCAGACCCTTTGCGGCGACCTCCGCTCGGACCAGATCCAGGCGCGCGTGGCATCGCTGGAGACGGCGGCGCGGGCAGGCATCAAGGACGCAGCCGCGAATTTCATCCAGGAGGGACCGAGCGGCAATGGCATCCTCACGGATCTGTCGACGATAGACCCGACGCAGCCCACACCGGACTGGCTCGCTCGGCGCACTGACTATGTCGCGCTCGCGCTGGAGAATTGCGACACGCTGCTCGCCGCGTACCTTGCCTTCGCCGTGCGTGACCCTGCCCTGCGTCCGGTGGCTGCCAAGTACTGGCTAGCCCGCATGTCCTGCCCGGATAGGCCTGCTGCCATAACCACTCCGCTGGCCGAGGACGCCCAGGGGCAGGCCTACCTGGATGGCTTGTCGATCAACGGCTGGCTGCGCTGACCCCATGCCCGAGCAGACTCAGCTCTCGACTGCTGGGTGTAGTTGGCTGAGGTCCCGGACGGCTCTGTTCGGCCCAGGGGCGGTCGGTGACGCCAGACTGCTTCTGCGTCATGTAGCCCTCCCGGACAGATCAATTCAGGCGCCCGAGACTGCGGTGGTCGCCGGAGCCGCGAGTAACCAAGCCGAGTCGCCTTTGAACGCACTTACACGCCTCTCGAGTCCGTCCACCGCCGCCCGAAACACAGGCTTCGACGTGTTGCGCGGCTATCTGACGGCGCTGGTGTTGTTCCACCATACGGCCATCACCTATGGCGCCATCGGCGGGTGGTACTACCACGAGGTGAAGCCAGCAGCCTCGCTTGCGGGCACGCTGCTGGTGCTGTTCTGCACGACGAACCAAGCTTGGTTCATGGGCATATTTTTTCTCATTGCCGGCTACTTCACGCCTGCGGCCATCGCCCGAAAGGGTTCGGGGCCCTATCTTATCGACCGTGCCTTGCGCCTTGGCCTTCCCCTGCTTTTCTATGGCTGGATACTGGCGCCGGTGACCATCGCACTGGCAGCGACGTCCCATGCGCAGCCCTTCACCACCACGCTGATGGGACTCTGGCAACGCCACATCTTCGAGAACGGTCCGTTGTGGTTTGCGCAGGCACTGCTGCTCCTCGCCGTTGCCGCCGTCACCTGCGCGCGATTGTTTCCCGCCCTGGCCGATCGCAGCACGCCCTCGGCAGAAATAGCGCGAGCCTGGCCGTCCAACCGAACGCTCTCCTTTGCGGCGGCGTCGACCGGCGCCACTGCCGTCGCCTTGCGCCAGTTCTGGCCAGTTGGCGTCAACGTCTGGGGCCTGCAACTGGGCTACTTCGCGAGCTACGTGGTGCTGTTCGCATTCGGCTTCTTGGCTGCAGTACCGCGCTGGCTCGAACGCGTGCCAACATCGCATGCCCGACTCTGGAAGCGCGTTGCCATCCTCGCGTTTCCCGTGCTGCCCGCCGCCTACTTTCTCTCCAAGGCCGTGCCGCTTCTCGCCGGCAAGCCGCTCGACGTTATCTACGCATTCTGGGAGCCACTGGTAGCCTGGGGTGTCATCCTCGTACTGCTGCAGCATTTCACGAACGCCCCCCGTCCGTTGGCTCGACTGCGGCAAAGACTCGGGCGACGAGCCTACGCCATGTACATCATTCATCCGCCCGTGCTGGTGGGCATCGCCTTGGCGTGGCGAGAATTACAGGTCCCCCAGCTCGCGAAATTCGCGCTGACGGGCTCGATGACCTGCGTCATGTGCTACTTGCTTGCAGGCTTCATCGTGCGTTTGCCAGGCGTGCGTCGGATCGTCTAGGCGAGAGGACGGCCATCTAACGGTCGGCAGCCAGTCTGCGCAGGCGCAAGATTGGAAATCATGGAACCTTTCAATTCGATCTGGCCGGTAAGCGACGTTCCATCGCACTCCATCTCGATCTACGATGGCGCTGAAGTATTTATTCACGATTTTGCCCAGGCCAGCGTAGTTCACAGGACGGTTTTCGCAGCGTACTGGCCTCACGCAGAAATCCTCAACGGTGGACTGCTTCAGTTCTTCCGAAACAGTACAGGCGTCCTTGCGCCAGAGGCGGTTGCGGCCTACGAACTGCTTGGCTTGCCGCTCCTGGCCGCCAAGTTGCAGGACGCGATGGATTGGTTCGGATCTCCCTATCCCCGCGAGCGGGAAGTTCGGCGGGCCCGACTCGACTCATTGGCGGCGAGCTACGAAAGCGATCCTTTCGAAAGTGCGGATGACGCCAGTCAAGCTCATCTATGAAGAGAATGGTGGCCTTGAGGCTGTGGCACTTGCCCATGTCAGACAGCAAGTCGCAAATGAGCTCCTTCAAGATGGCGACGCACAAAAGTGAACTGGCCAGCAACTACGCGTGCTATCGGCCAGGTGCGGTCGTCGGTGACCGGCGGCTTTCGGGGGCGCGGGCTGACCGTTGATGATGCGACATCCAGGTGCGGCTGCCCTCGCGACAGATCAAAATGATGTGAGATGAACACTGCTCGAAAATTGACTCTGCTCGTGTTTGCCGTCCTGCTTGGCGGAGCACTGGGATGCTCGGATCCTGGCAAGGGCGCTACTGCTGAAGCTGGATTTCGGCAAGCAACGCGCATCCTCGCCGCCATCTCAGCCTACGAACACACATCGGGTGCTCTGCCGAAGTCTCTTGATTTGCTAGTTCCGCACTACGCCGCACAGTCGGACCTCGTGCTGGTTGGCTCGTCGAAGAGCGCGTACCCCTTTGAGTATCACTTGAACGGGGATCGCACGTTTGAGTTGGAATTCAGATACGTGGGGCCAGGTATGAACGCGTGCACTTACGCGTCGAAGCCGGTGAGTTGGAGATGCAGCGGCCACTACTAACGCATCACGGGCGGGCCAGCTTTCCTGCGACCGCTTTGCGCCTACGAGTTTGAGGACTACTGGGTTCGTGCGGGTCGGGCGCCGCTGGTCGCGGATCGACGTCAACGAGCAGGTATGCTGCGCATAGAGGTCGGCCTTCTGGGATCGGTTGCCAGCGATGTCTCGCCCGACCTGGTAGTCGGCCTTCTGAGGTGCTTGTCGGCCACAACCAGACGGTCGGGGATGTCGGCTTTCAGGTAGGCTGGCGGTCGCGCCGGTCACCTTGTCAACTCGCAACAATCTTTTCAGGACTGATGTCGTGATCTACGAACTGCGCGTCTATACCGCAATGCCTGGCCGGCTACCCGACGTTCTTGCTAGATTTCGCGATCACACGGTGGGTATCTGGAACCGGCTGGGAATTCGTCAGCTCGGGTATTGGACGACAGCAGTCGGACCCGACAGCAACGCGCTTACCTACATGCTTGTCTGGGAGAGCTTGGCCGATCGTGAGGTCAAGTGGGGCAAGTTTGTCGTCGATCCCGAATGGGTTGAGGTCAGAAAGGCGAGCGAGGCAGCCGGACCGATTGTTGCGAAGATGGACAACTCGTTCTTGGCGCCAACCTCTTTCTCGCCTGTGAAATAGCCTCTTCCGCGGCGGACGACACAGTTGGCAGTGACGCAGGATGGTGCGCCGACGGTCACAGTGGTCTGCTTTGGAGGCCCGCCGCGGGCTCACGACCGGCGGTGCCGGCGAGTTGCGGTGGTTTGCGAGTGGCGGCTCTCGGGAGTCGTCGCTCATTTCAAGACAACTCGGCGATTGCCCGTTTTCTATAGATAAGCGCAGGAATTGAATGGCTACGCACACGCCTCATCCCCTGAATTCACCTGGTGATTTTTACGTCCAAGATGGATGTTGCATGTCGTGCAACATGCCCTTCACCGTTGCACCTGATCTTTTCGGATCGGCGGACGGAGAGTTGGACGGCCACTGTTTCGTTCGAAAGCAGCCGCAGGATGAGGCCGAGCTTTCTCGGATGATCAGGGCCATCGAGGTTTCGGACACCGGGTGTACCCGATACAGAGGAACCGATCGCCTCGTTCAGATTCGACTCGTGGCCGCTGGGGAACGCGCTCAGTGTGATTTCCTAGATCCGGGCGTGCAAAAATGAAAGGTCGCCGCTGAACCGCGATGCCCGCTGTCGGCCATGAGCCGACGGTCGCCGCCGACCGCTAACGGGCAGGCCAGACTCCTTCACACCGATCACCCACCGGAATTCACGCTTGGACCAAGCCGCGCTCTACACCGTGCTTCGCGATGCCAGATGCACCGTGCTCGTATTCGAGGATCACCCCCAGTTTTTTGGAAACTGGCGAGCGCATTTCAAGCATCGGCAGGACACCTTTGAAGTCGTATGCGACAACCGGGAGGGATGGCTGTCCCTTTGGCGTCAGGAGAACGAACAGAAGAGCGTTCGGCTGCACGAGGTCGAGGCTTCTCGGCTCGGAGAGTCGGGCCAGCTTTCGACACTTCAGGGCTGGCTACGTGATTTGTCTGCGTAGCAGGTCTTGTCGGGAGGAAGGGGCCGTGGGCGCCTGCGCGCGGCCACTAGCCGTCGGCCGCCACCGGCCACTCATGGGCACTCTAAAGCCGCCACCTCATGCCGCACGATCACACGACAAAGCAGGACCTGATTCGGAGCTTGATCGCCGCCGGGCGTGCTCGTGAGCTGCTGGATCTATTGCTCGGCCTGTCGCCCTTGTGCGAGCCATCGGCGCGGGGCCCCGTGCAACTCGCTCCCGTTGCCGAGACGAAGCTCGTGGCGGCGGCGAGAGGCCACTTGGCTTTCATCGCCGAGTTTGGCGTCGAGAGATCGCACGTCATCACGGGCGAAGGCGCACACCACTTCTCAAGTCCAGAAAAGTTTGAGGAATGGCTGCGGATCGGTGCACCCGGCGTATCGCTGACTGAAGTCGCTGCGCTCAGTCAAAGCTGAGGCGCCGATGACCGGTTTCGGGCTGTCAATTCGATCTCGCGAAGGACAGCAACGGGTCGGAAGAAGAAGTCGCAGCGCTGACCTCCTGAATGTCCGGTTTGCGGCTGCGAGTTCGCCGGCTCCGACTTCCGCTTTGGGTGACACCTGCCCATCGCGCCGCCGCCAAGCCGTCATTCGACCTTCCCACCAGATCCGAAGGCGTTCAAAAGCCTTCGACTTGACACCGGACGCCCGCCCGGCCCTGGACCCGGGCGCGGTCCGGATTGCACGAAAAGCGCTTTCAAGTACCGGATTCCGTCGCCCGAAAAGTTTGCGCCACACCTGCCCAATCCCGCAGCACACCGCTTGACACCCAGCGTTGGCGCGGCCTGGCGGGCATTCGACCGGCTCGGCCCACAGAGTTGTCCACAGATTCGGTGGACAGAATCCGACGTTTTCGACCCCTTCCGGTCGTCCGGATCCCGCCGAGTCGAACTGACCGGGAAAACCCTTCACTTCGGGCGAACGGCGTCCGGGGCGAGGCGTACCTTTGGATCATCAGAGGAATCCGCCATGGACAACGCATTCAAGATCTCGACACTGCGGGGCAAGCAGGCACCGGACACGGGCATCGACTGGGAATTCCAGCCGTCGCTGCAGCACCTGGTCGTCCGCACCGAAAGCGCCCACCAGGACGTGCCCACCTGGGCGGAGACGATGCCGGCGTCGTTCGACTCGTTCAACGAGCCGGCGAAGTTCCGCGAACCGCTGGAAGGCCTGTCGGTGCGCGACATCGACGAGCCCGAGATCTTCCGCGTGTTCTTCGGCGAGACTGCGCCGGTCGCCGCCCGCGCCTGAGCGAAGGCGTCGCCGCCCTTCAGGCGATCCGCGGGTCGAGCACGTCGCGCAGCGCATCGCCGATCGCGCTCAGCGAATAGATCAGCAGGAACATCGCTGTCACGGTTCCGGCCAGCGGGCCCCAGATATCGTTCGTCAGGTCCTGCGACGCGCCCGCGATCAGCAGGCCCCAGCTGGCACCATCCTGGATGCCCAGCCCCAGGTAGGTCAGGATCACCTCCCCCTTGACCGCCGCCAGCAGCACCAGCGACGACGTGACGATCGCCACGTGGACGACGTTGGGCAGGATCTCCGAGAACATGATGCGGCGCGAGCCCGCGCCCAGGCTGCGCGCAGCCAGCACGTAGTCGCTGCCCTTGTGCTTGAGCACCTCGCCGCGCACCAGGCGCATGATGCTCACCCAGCTCGTGGCGGCGATCGCCACGCAGATCGACGTCAGGCCCTTGCCCATCGCGTACGAGATCGCGGTGATGAGCAGGATGTCGGGCACCGACACCACCACCGAATAGACCCAGTTGATCACCGCGTCCACCCAGCCGCCGAAGTAGCCCGCGGCCAGGCCCAGCGCGGTGCCGAAGGGCACGGCCAGCGCCGTCGTGGCTGCGCCGATCGTGATGGCCGTCTGCACCCCCGCGAGCACGCGCCACAGCACCGAGCGGCCGAGGATGTCGGTGCCCAGCAGCGTCGCGGGATGCCAGCTGGGCGGATCCTGCGAGCCGCCGACGGCGGCCTCGTGATCGGGCAGCAGGTGCGCGTAACCGGCGAACGCGATGAGCAGGTAAAGCGCCAGGACGATCATGCAGGCGCGGATGTGCGGACGGCTCCAGAGCGCGAGCAAGGCCTCGAGGGCGGCGGAGCGGGGCTTGGCGTGTGCCATGGTCAGGACAGGCGCACGCGGGGATCCGCGAACGCGTACAACAGGTCGTTGATGAGGTTGAACAGCAGCAGCGCCAGCGCGCCGAGGACGGTCACGGCCTTCAGGATGGGCAGGTCGCCACGCGACAACGCGTCGATGGTGAGGTTGCCGATGCCGGGGATCGAGAAGAAGCGCTCCATCAGGAACGAGCCCAGGATCAGGAACGGAATCGTCGTGACGTTCTGCGTGATGATCGGGATCCACGCGTTGGGCAGCACGTGGCGGAACAGCACGCGGCCCTCGCCCGCGCCCTTGGAGCGCGCGGTGCGCACATAGTCGGCGTTGATGTCGGCGAGAAACAGCGTGCGGTACAGGCGGATGTCCGGCCCCATCAGCAGCAGCAACTGGATCAGCCACGGCAGCCCGAGGTACTTCACCGCGGCCCAGCCGCCCTCGTAGCCGTTGATCGGGAACCAGTCCAGCTTGAACGCCAGCAGGTACTGCAGGCCCAGCACGTAGACGAGCGCCGACACGCTCATCGCCGCGATGAACAGCGCGCGCGCCGCCTTGTCGACGACGCCGTCGCGGTGCCGCGTGATGAACAGGGCGATCGACACGTTGACGATCGCACCGAACACGAACGGGGGCACGGTCACCGACAGGCTCACCAGCGCGCCGGCCTTCAACTGCGTGCCCAGGTCGTCGCCGGTGACGAAGGACTTGCCGTAGTCGAACGTGACGATCTGGCGCAGGAACTCGAGGAACTGCATCGCCAGCGACTGATCGAGCCCCCACTGGTGGCGCAGGTTGGCCATCGCCTCTGGCGTCGCGTGGTTGCCGAGCGCGGTGCGCACCGGGTCGGGCCCGAACGCGTTGAACAGCAGGAACGTGAGCAGCGCCACGCCGAACACCGTGGGGATGGCCTGCAGCAGGCGGCGGGCGATGTACGCGCCCATCAGGGGCCCTTCTTCTTCGCGGCCATGTCGACGCTCATGAACATGTGCTCCTGCAGGAACACGTTGCGCTTGAAGCCGCCGACCCACTTCTGCGCGAGACCGTAGCGCACCGAGTCGTACAGCACGATCACCGGCACGTCCTGCTTCAGGATCGCGTTCATCGTCTTGATCCGGGCCACGCGCTCGGGGCCGTTGGGCATCAGGCGCATCGCCTCGTAGGCCTGGTCGTAGGCCGCGTTCGCGTACGCGCCGATGTTGGGGCCCGGCGCCGTGTTCTTGCTGTAGAACAGCTGGTAGAAGTCTTCGGGATCGGGGTAGTCGGCGTACCAGAAGTTGTAGCTGACCTGGAAGTTGCCGCCCTCCATCGCCTTGGTGTGGGCCGGCAGGTCCATGAACTCGGGCCGGACCTGCACGCCGATGCTCGCGAACTGCGCGCGCAGCAGGTCGGCCAGGTTGTGCGTGGCCGAGTCCGCGCCGACGAAGCTGATGGCGATCGGCGGCAGGCCCTTGCCGCCCGGATAGCCGGCCTCGGCCAGCAGCCGCTTGCCAGCGGCGACGTCGTGCGGGATGTTGACGGCGCCGGTCTCGCGTTCGTTGCCGGGCAGCTCGTACGGCACCAGGCTCTCCAGGCGGCGTCCGCGGCCGTTGTTCAGCACGTCGATGATGGCCTGCGCGTCGACGACGCTCGCGAGCGCCCGGCGCAACGCCGGATTCCTGCCGATCAACGCGTCCTTCATGTTCAGGCGCATGTAGTACGTGTCCAGCGCGGGCGCGCCATACAAGGCGAACTTCGCGGCGTACTCGTCGGCCAGGCGGAACGTTCCGTCCGGCTTGCGCGCCACCATCTTGATGAAGTTGGCGCGATCCAGCGGCCGCAGGTCCAGGTCGCCTTTCAGGAACTTCAGGGCGGCCGTCTGCGGCTCCTGCACCAGGGGCATGTCGAGCGCGTCGACCAGCGGCAGCTTGCGGCCGGCGTTCTTCAGCAGGCCGGCCTCGGCGTCGCCGGGTGCGCCCACGCTCGGATAGACGCCGTAGTAGTTCGGGTTGCGCACGAAGTGCAGCGTCGCCTTGCGATCGGCCGGGCCCTTGAGCATGAACGGGCCGGTGCCCACCGGGTTGATGCCGAAGCGATCCTTGTACAGGCGCACGGCTTCGATCGGGACGACGGCGGTGGACGTCAGCGCCAGCGAGAACAGGAACAGCGGGTTCGGCCGCGTCAACGTGATCGACAACGTGCTGGCGTCGATGCGGCGGAGGCCGGCAACGTCGGCCGCCGTCATGTCGACCGACGGCCCCGACTTCAAGGTCGCCGCGTGGTACGCGTCGAGCCCGGCCACGGCACCCGCCATCGCAAACCAGCTGTGGCGGTTGATGTTGGCGTCGGCGTAGCGCTTGAGCGAGTAGAGGACGTCGTCCGCCGTCATCTCGCGGCCCTTGCCGCCGGGAAAGCACGGGTTGTCGTGGAACCTGACGCCCTTGCGCAGGTGGAACGTGTAGGTCAGCTTGTCCGCCGACAACGTGGGCATCGCCTCGGCCAGGTCGGGCACCAGCTTGTAGGGCCGCTCCAGGTACGCATAGGTCAGCAGCGTGCCGTAGACCTGGCGTTGCACCTGCTCGCTCTTCTCGTCGAAGGCGCCCGGCGGATCCATCGTCTCGAACTCGTCGATGCGCGGCACGGTCAGCACCGACGGCTCCTGGGCCATCGCCGACAAGGCGACAACGGCGCCGGCGATCGCGGCAAGGCGACGAAGCAACCGGTTCACTGGACGCCCTTCTTCTTGCGCGCCATGTCCACGCTCATGTACATGTGTTCCTGCAGCAGCAGGTTGCGCTTGAAGTCGCCGATCCAGTTCTGCACGATGCCGAACTTCAGCGGCGAGTAGACGAGGATCATCGGGACGTCGTCCTGGATCAACGCATTCATCGTGCGGAACCGGGCCAGTCGTTCCGGGCCGTTGGGCATGAAGCGCGACGCCTCGTAGGCCTTGTCGTAGTCCGGGTTCGCGTAGCGGGACCAGTTGCTGCCCGGCGGCTGGTTGCGGCCGTAGTTGAGCTGGTAGAAGTCCTCGGCATCGGGGTAGTCGGCCACCCAGCCGTAGTAGGCGAGCTGGAAGTTGCCGTTCTCGGCCGCCTTGGTGAACGTCGGCTGGTCCATGAACACGCCCTTCGCCTTCACGCCGATCGCCGCCAGCTGCGCCCTGAACAGGTCGAACTCGTTGTGCGTGGCGGCATTGGTCTCGAAGAAGCTGATGGTCAACGGCTCCAGCCCCCGGCCTTCGGGAAAGCCAGCCTGCGCCAGCAGCTTGCGCGCGGCCGCGACGTCATGCCCGCGCGCGACGGCGCCGGTGTCGCGCTCGCTGCCGGGCAGGTCCCAGGGCACGAGGCTCTGCAGCTTGCGGCCGCGCCCGTTCCACAGCACGTCGATGACGGCCTGCGGGTCGATCGCCGCCGCGAGCGCCTGGCGCAACAGCTTGTTCTTGCCCAGCACCGGGTCGTGCAGGTTGATCAGCAGATAGTCGGACTCGGTGCCCGGCACGCCGTAGATCTGGAACTTGCCGGCGTATTCGTCCGCCAGGCGGAACGTGCCGTCCGCGTTGCGCACCACCATCTTCGCGAAATAGGCGCGATCCAGCGGCCGCCAGTCGAGCTCGCCGCGCAGGAACTTCAGCGCCGCCGGCTGCGCCTCGTCGATCAACGGCATCTCCAGCACGTCGGCCATCGGCAGCTTCTTGCCGGCGTCCTTCAACAACCCTTTCTCGGCATCGCCCGGCGCACCGGCGCTCGGGTAGGTGCGGTAGTAGCCGGGGTTGCGCACAAGGCGGATGGTGCCGTTGCGCGTCAGCTCCTGCGTCGCCATGAACGGGCCGGTGCCCACCGGGTTCAGCTGGAAGCGATCCTTGTAGAACTGCACGGCCTCGCGCGCGACGATGGACGTGGGGGCCAGGGTCAACGCGTGAAGGAACAGCGAGTTCTCGTGCGTCAGCCGGATGGAGAACGCGTACTTGTCGATCCGGTGCAGGCCCGCGACGTCCGTGCTCGTCAGGTCCGCGCCCGCGCCGGCCTTGATCGTCGCCGCATGGTAGTCGTCGAGCCCCACGACGGCGCCCTGCAGCGCGAACCAGCTCTCGGCGTTGAGGTTGCCGTCGGCGTAGCGCTTGAGCGAATAGAACACATCGTCGACGGTCAGCTCGCGGCCCTTGCCGCCGGGAAAGCACGGGCTGTCGACGAAGCGCACGCCCTGGCGCAGCTTGAACGTCCAGGTGAGCTTGTCGGCCGAGACGGTGGGCATCGCCTCCAGCAGGTCGGGCTCGAGCTTGTAGGGACGCTCGAGGTACGCGTAGGTCATCAGCGTGCCGTAGACCTGGCGCATCACCTGGTCCACGTTCTGGTCGAAACCGCGCACCGGATCCATCGACCGGAACGGCGCCAGGCGCGGCACCGTCAACACGGAAGGCTCGCGCGCGGGCGCCGCATGCGCCACGGCCGCGAGACAGAGCAAGGATGCGAGCGTGGCGCGCAGGCGGGAGGGAGCAAAGGTGCCGATGGCCATGGCGCGACTCAGAGCCCCTTCTTCTTGGCCGCCATGTCGACGCTCATGAACTGCATCTCCGTGGTGAAGATGTTGCGCCGGTAGTTGCCGACCCACTTCTGCACGCTGTCGCTGCGCATCGACTCGTAGACGGGGATCAGCGGCACCTCGTCGCGCAGGATGGCGTTGAGCTGCTTGAAGATCTCGTAGCGCTGCGGACCGTTGGCCATCGTGCGCGCGGCTTCGTAGCCCTTGTCGTACGCGGCGTTGGCGAAGGCGCCGCTGTTCGGGCCCGGGGCCACGTTCTTGCTGTAGACCAGTTGGTAGAAGTTCTCGGCGTCGGGATAGTCGGCGTACCAGGCGTAGTAGGCCAGCTGGAAGTTGCCGGCGTCCATGGCCTTGGTGAACGTGGGCGTGTCGTTGAAGTCACCGACCAGTTGCACGCCGATGGCCGCCGCCTGTGCCTTGATCATGTCGAACTCGTTGCGCGTGTCCGTGTCGATGGCCGCGTGCCGCACCGTCAGCGGCGGCAGTCCCTTGCCGTCCGGGTACCCTGCTTCGGCCAACAACCGCTTCGCGAGGGCGAGGTCGCGCTTGCGTGGTACCGCGGCGGTGTCGTGCTCGTTGCCCGCGAGGTCCACCGGGACGACGCTGTTCAACGCGATCCCGCGGCCGTTCCACATCACGTTGACGATCGCGTTGGCGTCGATCGCCGCAGCGATGGCCTGGCGCAAGAGCTTGTTCTTGCCCAGCACCGGATCGCGCATGTTCACGTTGATGAACACCATGTTGCCGGCGGGCGCATTGAACAGGTTGAACTTGCCGGCGTAGTCGGCCCCCAGCTGAGGCGTTCCATCTGGCGCGCGCGCGACCATCTTCGCGAAGTTGGCGCGATCCAGGTGGCGCTTGTCCACTTCGCCGCGCAGGAACTTCAGCGCGGCGGGCTGGGCTTCCTCGATCAGCGGCATGTCCAGCACGTCGACCAGCGGCAGCTTCTTGCCGGCGTCCTTCAACAGCCCCTTCTCGGCATCGCCGGGCATGCCCACGCTCGGGTAGACGCGGTAGTAGTTCGGATTCTTCAGCAGGTGCATCGTGCCCTTGCGATCGACCTGCGCCGTCGCCATGAACGGGCCCGTGCCGACGGGGTTCAGGCTGAACCGGTCCTTGTACAGCTGCACGGCCTCGACCGGCACGATCGCCGTCGGCTCGATGGTCAGCGCGTACAGGAACAGCGGGTTCTCGTGGGTCAGCTTGATCGTGAACGTGTATTTGTCGATCTTGTGGAGGCCGGCGACATCCGTCTTCGACAGGTCGGCCGCCGGGCCGGCCTTGGCCGTCGCGCCGCGATAGGCGTCGAGTCCGACGACAGCACCCTCCATCGCGAAGAAGCTCTGTGTGTTGACGTTGGCATCGGCGAAGCGGCGCAGCGAGTAGAGGACGTCGTCAACGGTCAGCTCGCGGCCGTGGCCGCCCGGAAAGCACGCGTTGTCGATGAAGCGAACGCCCTTGCGCAGCCTGAACGTGTACGTGACCTTGTCCGCGCCCAGGACCGGCATGCTCTCCAGCAGGTCGGGCTCCAGCTTGTACGGACGCTCGAGGTAAGCGTACGTCAGCAGCGTGCTGTACACCTGCCGCTGCGCCTGGTCGGTGTACAGGCCGAACCCGCGCTGCGGATCCAGCGTGTCGAATTGCGCGAGGCGCGGCACGGTCAGCACCGACGGCTCCTGCGCCGACGCCAGCAGGCTCGCGCAGGCCAGGGCGGCGGCGGAAAGGACGTGGGCAAGAGAAGGCATGGCCGGACTCGGACGATTCAAAGAAGGTGGCACGCGGCCTGGTGCAGGCCGGTGGTGTCGATCACGCGCAACTCGGGCACGCTCGCGCGACAGCGCGCCTCCGCCAGCGGACAACGGGTGTGGAAGCTGCATCCGGTGGGCGCGTGCAGCAGGCTGGGCACGTCGCCCTCGAGCGGACGGCCGGGGCGTTCGCGGCGCGGCACCGGGTTGGGCACGGCGTCGAGCAACGCCTGGGTATAGGGATGGCGCGGCGAAGCGAACAGCGCCGCCGCCGGGGCCGTCTCGACGACGCGGCCCAGGTACATCACGGCGACCGTGTCGCACAGGTATTCGACGATGGACAGGTCGTGCGAGATGAACACGTAGCTCAGCCCCAGCCGCTCCTGCAGGTCGACCAGCAGGTTGAGCACCTGCGACTGGATCGACATGTCGAGCGCCGACAGCGGCTCGTCCAGCACCACCACCTTGGGATTCAAGGCCAGTGCGCGCGCGATGCCCACGCGCTGGCGCTGGCCGCCCGACAGCTCGTGCGGCCAGCGGTCCAGGTGCTCCGGAGCCAGGCCCACCAGGTCGACCAGCTCGCGGATGCGCGTCTCGCGCTCGGCGCCACCGGCCAGTCCATGCACCTCGAACGGCACCTCCAGGATCTGGCGGATGCGCTTGCGCGGGTTCAGCGACGCGAACGGGTCCTGGAACACCATCTGCACGTCGCGCGTCAGCTGGCGACGCTCGTCGGGCGACAGCGCGGCGACGTCGCGGCCCTCGACGCGCAGCGTGCCGGCACTCGTCTCGACCAGCCCCACCATCGCGCGGCCCAGCGTCGTCTTGCCGCAGCCCGATTCGCCGACGATGCCCAGCACCTCGCCGGCCCCGATCTCGACGCTCACGCGATGCACGGCCCGCAGGCGCGCGACCTCGCGGCGCAGGATCCCGCGATGCACGGGGAACTCCACCGAGAGTCCGTCAGTCTGCAGCAGGGGCGTAGTCAACGGGATCGCCTCCGTCCTGCGGACTTCGGTGCGAGCGCCTTCGGGCGGCCGAGCGTCGCTCATGCGAGTCCGCCGTCCGGGAAGTGGCACGCCGCCGCGTGGGCATCGCCTTGCGCGACGCGCACGAGCGCGGGAACCTCCGTGCGGCAGCGCGCCTGCACCCGCGGGCAACGCGCCTGGTAGCGGCAACCGTCGATGCGCACCAGCGGCGACGGCACCGTCCCGGGAATGACGTCGAGGCGATGGCCGGCATGGCGCGTCTGGCCGGGCCGCGGGCGCGCCGCGAGCAGGCCGATGGTGTACGGGTGCGCCGGGTGCTCCAGCACGTCGAGCACGCCGCCCTGCTCCACCACGCGGCCACCGTACATCACCACCACGCGGTCGGCGATCTCGGCGACCACGGCCAGGTCGTGGGTGACGAACACGATGCCGGTACCCAGCTCGCGCTGCAGTTCGCGCAGCAGGTGCAGCACCTGGGCCTGGATCGTGACGTCCAGCGCGGTGGTGGGCTCGTCGGCGATCAGCAGCTCGGGGCGGTTGGCCAGCGCCATCGCGATCATCACCCGCTGCTTCATGCCGCCGCTCATCTGGTGCGGGTACTCGTCGTAGCGGCGCTCGGGATCGGGGATCTTGACCTGGCGCAGCAATGCCAGCACCTTCTCGCGCGCTTCCCGGCGACCCGCGGTGCCGTGGATCGCGAAGACCTCGGCGATCTGGCGGCCGATCGCCTGGACCGGGTTGAGCGCCGTCATCGGCTCCTGGAAGATCATCGCCAGCGCACGCCCGCGCAGGCCGCGCCGCTCGGCCGCAGGCAGCGTGAGCACGTCGACGCCGTTGAACCGGATCGCACCGCTCTCGACCCGGGCGACGTCGGGCAGCAGCCCCATCACGGACAACGCCGTCACGCTCTTGCCGCAACCGGATTCGCCCGCGATGCACACGGTCTGTCCGCGGGCGACGCTCAGGCTGACGCCATCCACGGCACGCAGCGTTCCCCGCGGCGTCTTGAAGGACGTGACGAGGCCGTCGATCTCGAGCAGTGGATCGGCGCTCATGGCATTGCGGCTGGCATGCGGGCGGACAGGGTGGTTCCGGGTGAGGCTGGCGACGCCGGCGCGATGGCGCCGGACGCCCGGGGCGAGGCGCCGGGCGGGCACCTCTCGAGTGCCCGCGGGATGATGCCACAGCGCTCGCGGGCCGCTTAAGCAACACCGCAAACCTTCTTTCTCCCGGCGGCGGTTGGCGTCTAACCTGCAGTCCTGATGCCTATGGCCACCATCCGGCCAGGAGAATGGAATGCCCGAAATCGCCCCCTCTTTCGAAGACGCGATCCTCGAACAATCGAGTCGCGACGCCCATTTCGCCGGGCTGCCCTACGCCGGCAGCATCGCGCCCCACGACGCCTGGGCGCTGATCCAGGCCGAGCGCGCCGTCCTCGTGGACGTGCGCTCCGCCGAGGAGCGCAAGTTCGTCGGCTACGTGCCCGGCAGCCTGCACGTCGCCTGGGCCACGGGGACCAATCTCACGCGCAACCCGCGCTTCCTGCGCGAACTCGAGGCCAAGGTCGACAAGGAGGCCGTCGTCCTGCTGTTGTGCCGCAGCGGCAAGCGCTCCGCGCTGGCGGCGGAGGCCGCGGCCCGGATCGGGTTCACCAACGCCTTCAACGTGACGGAGGGCTTCGAGGGCGACCTCGACGAACTGAACCGGCGCGGCAGCCTGGGCGGCTGGCGGCTGCGCGGCCTGAAATGGGTGCAGGACTGAGGCCCCGGAACCCGTGACCAGACCATGAGCATCAACGAACAAGCGTGGGCGTCCACGGAAACGCACGCCCCCGAGGCCTCGCTGGACCTGCCCCACATCGTCACCCAGCTTCGACAGGCGCGCGAACGCTGGCGCGTCACGCAGGGCCGCCCGCGCGAGACGAGCGGCCGCGAGCTGCCCTCGCGCGAGGCGCTGGCGCAGATCGTCGCTGGACTGCGCGGCGCGCTGTTCCCGATGCGGCTCGGTCCGCCGGACCTGCGCCAGGACAACGAGGACTATTTCGTCGGCCACACGCTGGACACCGCGTTGCACGCGCTGCTGGGCCAGGTGCGGCTGGAGCTCGGCCACCAGGCGCGCTCGCGCGCCGAGTCCGGGCGCAGCGTCGACGAGCACGCCTTGTACGTGGTGCGCGAATTCGGCGCCGCGCTGCCCGGCATCCGAGAACTGCTGGACACCGACGTGCTGGCGGCGTACCGCGGCGACCCGGCGGCGCGCAGCGTCGACGAGGTGCTGTTGTGCTATCCCGGACTGCACGCGGTGATCCACCACCGGCTGGCGCATCGCCTGCACGAGCTGGGCGTGCCGCTGCTGGCGCGCATCGTGGCGGAGCTCGCGCACGGCGACACCGGCATCGACATCCACCCCGGCGCGCGCATCGGCTCGCACTTCTTCATCGACCACGGCACCGGCGTGGTGATCGGCGAGACGGCGGTCATCGGCCGCAACGTGCGCATCTACCAGGCCGTGACGCTCGGCGCGAAGCGCTTCGAGGTCGACGACGAGGGCCAGTTGAAGAAAGGCGGCGCCCGCCACCCGATCGTCGAGGACGACGTGGTGATCTACGCCGGTGCCACGGTGCTGGGCCGCGTGACCATCGGCCGCGGCGCCTCGATCGGCGGCAACGTCTGGCTCACGCACAGCGTGCCGGCGGGCAGCCGCATCGCGCAGGCGAACGCGCTCGACGACCGCCTGGTCGACACGGCGAGCGTGGGAGGCTGAGGATGAGCCGACTTCCGTCAGAGCGCTTCGGCGCGGTGATCCGCCAGTTGCGCAAGTCGCGCGGCTGGTCGCAGGAGCGGCTGGCGGCCGACGCCTCGCTCAATCGCTCCTACATGGGCGAGATCGAGCGCGCGCACGCCATCCCCACGCTGGCCACGGCGGAGAAGCTGGCGCAGGCGCTGGAGGTGGCGCTGTCGGAGCTGATCTCGCGCTGCGAAGCGCCGGCAAGCCCGAACCGCACGTCCGCCGCCCTCGAACAGGTCGACTGAATTGCTGGCTATAGGCGGTTGAGCTGCTGCTTGTGCGCCGGGATACTTCTTCATCGCTGACCGAATAACCAAGTTCATTTTCCGAATTGGAACCTCCTCGCATGGCAACCGAACTCTCGACCGGCCCGATGGCCCTGGGCGACAACGCCGCAAGACAGCTGGCGAACGCCACCAAGACCACCCCGACGCTGTCGACCATCAGCCCGCGCTGGCTGACGCACCTGCTGCAGTGGATTCCCGTGGAGGCCGGCATCTACCGCCTGAACACGGTGAAGAACCCGCAGGACGTCGAGGTGCTGTGCGCCAAGCGCGACGAGGCCGAGCTGCCGTCCACCTTCGTCGACTACGACGACAAGGCGCGCGAATACTTCCTGAACGCGGTCTCGACGATCGTCGACGTGCACACGCGCGTCTCCGACCTGTACAGCAGCCCGCACGACCAGATCAAGGAGCAGTTGCGCCTGACGATCGAGACGATCAAGGAGCGCCAGGAAAGCGAGCTGATCAACAACGCCGACTACGGCCTGCTGGCGGCTTGCGCGGATGACCAGATCATCTACACGCTCACCGGCGCGCCCACGCCCGACGATCTCGATGAACTGCTGACCAAGGTCTGGAAGGAGCCCGCGTTCTTCCTGACCCATCCACTGGCCATCGCCGCATTCGGCCGCGAATGCACGCGCCGCGGGGTGCCGCCGCCCACGGTGAGCCTGTTCGGCTCGCAGTTCCTGACCTGGCGAGGCATTCCGCTGATTCCGTCCGACAAGGTGCCGGTGGCCGACGGCAAGACCAAGATCATCCTGCTGCGCGTCGGCGAGAAACGCCAGGGCGTCGTCGGCCTGTTCCAGCCGGGCCTGGCGGGCGAGCAGAGCCCGGGGCTGTCGGTGCGCTTCATGGGCATCAACCGCAACGCGATCGCGTCGTACTTGATCTCGCTGTACTGCTCGCTGGCCGTGCAGACGCCCGACGCGCTGGCCGTGCTCGATGGCGTCGAGGTCGGCAAGTACCACGAGTATCCGGACACCTACAAGTAAGACGCGCGATGTCGATTCCTGATGCGGCGACCGCCTCGCCCCCCGCTGGCCTGCCCGATCTCGCCACGCTGAACCGGCTCGCGGGCGAATTCTTCAACGCCTTGCCCGGGTCCTATTCGGCCGGCGGCGTGCCGGTGCCGGCCAATCCGCATCCGGCGGGGCTGACGTTGCCGCCCGGATCGGCGGGACCGTCCACGCCTTCCGCCGTACCGTTCGGGGCGCTGCCCCCGGGGGCGAACCTGGCGCCGACGTCGCCCCAGGCACCTGCGAACGCCGGCGCGTCGCTGCCGGCGCTGCGTCCGCACGCGGTCGCGCCAACGGGCGTTCCGGATCTCGCCATCGAGTCCGCGCCCGGCTACGACAGCCGGCTCGGCGGGCCCGCGCTGGGCGTGCCGCAGGCCGCGGGCACCACCCCGCCGCCGGTCGCGACGCGGGCGCCCTACTACTTCCTGGCGGACCGCGGCCAGGCGACGGACGCCAGGCCCGAGGCACCGGACTTCACGCCGCCGCGCAACGACCGGCTCGACGCAGAAAGCTTCGGCCTGCCGGGCGCCGACGCGCTGCGGGCCTTGCTGGGCGGCACCTCGAGGATCCCCTCCGCGCCCGGCCATCCCGCGGCACCGGCGACCGGCTTCTATTTCATCGAGCCGGATGCACCTGGCGCAGTGCCGCAGGCGGCCAGCTCCGCGCGTCCGCCGTTCGACGTCAACGCCGTCCGCCGCGACTTCCCGATCCTGCGCGAACGCGTCAACGGCCGGCCGCTGGTGTGGTTCGACAACGCGGCGACCACGCAGAAGCCGCAGGCCGTCATCGACCGCCTGAAGAAGTTCTACGAAACCGAGAACTCCAACATCCACCGCGCCGCGCACGAGCTGGCGGCGCGCGCGACCGACGCCTACGAGGGAGCGCGCGAGACAGTGCGCCGCTTCATCGGCGCGGGCGCCGTCGAGGAGATCGTGTTCGTGCGCGGCACCACGGAGGCGATCAACCTGGTGGCCAAGACCTGGGGCGTGCAACACGTGGGCGAAGGCGACGAGATCATCGTGTCGCACCTCGAGCACCACGCCAACATCGTGCCGTGGCAGCAACTTGCGGCGCAAAAGGGAGCGCGCCTGCGCGTGATCCCGGTGGACGATTCGGGCCAGGTGCTGCTCGACGAGTTCCAGAAGCTGCTCAACGACCGCACGAAGATCGTCGCGGTGACGCAGGTGTCGAACGCGCTGGGCACCGTCGTGCCGGTGCGCGAGATCGTTGCGATGGCGCGCCGTGCCGGCGCCTGCACGCTGGTCGACGGCGCGCAGTCGATCTCGCACATGCAGATCGACGTGCGCGCGCTCGACGCCGACTTCTTCGTCTTTTCCGGTCACAAGATCTTCGGGCCCACCGGCATCGGCGTGCTTTACGGCAAGAAGGCCGTCCTCGAGGCGATGCCCCCGTGGCAGGGCGGCGGCAACATGATCGCCGACGTCACGTTCGAGAAGACGGTCTACCAGGCGCCGCCGAACAAGTTCGAGGCCGGCACCGGCAACATCGCCGATGCCGTGGGCCTGGGCGCCGCGCTGGAGTACGTCGAGCGCATCGGCATCGAGAACATCGGCCGCTACGAGCACGGCCTGCTGGACTACGCCACGCACCACATGGCGCCGATCCCCGGTGTGCGCCTCGTCGGCACGGCGACCGACAAGGCCAGCGTGCTGTCGTTCGTGCTCGCCGGCTACACCACCGAGGAGGTGGGCAAGGCGCTGAACCACGAAGGCATCGCGGTGCGCACGGGCCACCACTGCGCCCAGCCGATCCTGCGCCGCTTCGGGCTCGAGACCACGGTGCGTCCGTCGCTCGCGTTCTACAACACCTGTGAGGAGATCGATCGCATGGTGGGGGTGGTGAAGCGGCTGGCGAGCGCGAAGCGCTGAGGCGAGCGGTTCACGGCGTCACACCGAGGCGGCATTGAAGGGGGCTGGCATGAGCCGAGGTGTCTGGCATCTCCTCGGTTCGCGCCAGGATCTCACCGAAAGCTGAAGCGCGGAACGCGACCGAGGCAATGCCTGACGCCGCTTTCGCCGGGATCGGCGTCAGGCATTGCCTCATCCGCGATGACCATCGTCGCCGTCGCCAACGCCATGGCGCGGACGAGGAGATGCCAGACACCTCGGGTTGCCAGCCTCGCCGCTCCCTTGTTGGTCGTGGTGCGGGAGGCCGAGACTCAGGCCGCCGCGAGTTCGGTCGTCGTGGCCGTCTGCCGATGCCACACGCTCTGCCCCGCGACGAAGACGCGAAACTCGCCGGGCTCGAAGGCCTGCCAGGTCTCGCCGACCGTCAACGGCGTGGTGGCGACCACCACCATGCGGTCCGATGGCCCGTTGGCCGTCGCCAGATCGATCTCGACGTCGCAGTCCACCAGCCGCGCCTTGGCGAACGGGTGGCGGCGCTCGACCCAGCAGAGCCGCGTCGAGGCGTGCGCATACAGCGCCTTGCCGTCCGAGAGAAGCATGTTGAACACACCGTGCGCGGCAAGTTGCGGCATGAGCTCGGCGAGCACGGGCGCGAGCTCTGGCCAGTCAGGTGCGGTCGCGAAGCGGCGGCGCAGTTGCGCCAGCAGCCAGCAGAAGGCCCATTCGCTGTCCGTGCCGCCCACCGGCAGGGCCCCGCCGTCCAGCGGTGGCCGGAACGAACCGAGATCGCCGTTGTGGCAGAACAGCCAGTGGCGGCCAAGCCATTCGCGCTGGAACGGGTGGCAGTTGGAAAGGTCGATGGCGCCCTGGGTGGCCTTGCGCACGTGCGCGAGCACCGTCCGCGCCCGCAGCGGTTGACGGCGCAGGAAGTCGGCCAACGGGGCGTCGCAGGCGCGCCCTTCGTCGATGAAGACGCGGCAGCCCTCGCCGTCATGGAAGGCCATCCCGAACCCGTCCGCGTGATCGCCCGTATGGCCGCCGCGCGCGGACAGCCCGCGAAAGGAGAACGTCGCCGCCGTGGGAACGTTGCTGTTGAGGCCGAGCAATTCGCACATGACGCACTACGCCGATCGGCGACTGGAAGTTCGTCGGTAAGCGTCGACGTCGCCGTTCGTGACTGCGGGTTCGGACGCTTCGCTGGACTTCATGGATTCATTTTCGGCACGGCGCGTGCGAACCTTAGTAACGCGTAGTCGCAACGATATGCGCGAAGTGCCTGTCGCTCGACAGGAAGTGGTTGCCGGATGAAACCGTGGACACACTTGCCGTGCTGTCTCCCGGTGCGGCGTTCCCTCGGCCACCCAGTCCAGCGGCACCGGCTGGGCCCGATACAGCTGGCGGTTTTCCGTAGCCTTGTCGTTGACCGGGTCCTTGACGATCCGCGGGAAGGCGTTCACGTACTCCCAGACGACGTCGCCCCGCGCCACAGGTTGGCCGCCACCTTCACCGCGTGCACGACCCGGGTCGCGGTTGCGCAATCGTCCGTTCGGCTGTTCAATGCGCAACACCGGTGTTGATCCGCAGCCAGCACCGCCTCGCGCCCGCGCGACGACAGTTCGCTCAACCTTATGACCAAAGGTCGCTTTGTCGGCGTCGCGCCAGGGCCTAAGCTCGCGGCCACTTCACTTCAAAAGCCCAGCCTCATGCGCCTGAACCTCCGTACCGTATTCGCCGCCACCGTCGCCGCCCTCGCCTTCGCGTCCGCCGCGCATGCCGACCAACTCGACGACATCAAGAAGAAGGGCGTGATCGTGTTCGGCGTGCTGGGCACCGACGAACCCAACAGCTTCGTCGACCCGAAGACGCGCGAGATCGTCGGCTACGAGGTGGACATCGCCAAGGCGATCGCGCAGAAGATCGGCGTCAAGGCCGAGTTCAAGCAACTCGCCGTCGCGGCCCGCATCCCCGAGCTGCAGCAGGGCCGGGTCGACGTGCTGGCCGCCTCGCTCACGCACAACAAGGAGCGCGAGTCGCAGATCGACTTCTCGCTGACGACCTTCGTCACTGGCCAGAAGGTGCTGGTCAAGACGAGCAGCGGCATCGCCGACGTTCCGCAGTTGGCCGGCAAGAAGGTGCTCACCGTCAAGGGCGGCACGCAGGAGCCCAACATCCGCAAGGCCGTGCCCAACGTCGACGTGGTGACCTTCGAGACCACGCAGCAGGCCTTCCTCGCGCTGCAGCAGGGCAAGGGCGTGGGCTACGTCAACGACGAGGCCTCCATCGTCAACGACTACGCCAAGCTCGGTCCGGCGAAGAAGGACTACACGATCCTGCCCACCAGCATCAGCGTCGAGCCGCTGGCGCTCGGCCTGCGCAAGAACGAGCCGGCGCTCAAGGCCGTGGTCGACAACACGCTGCGCGGGCTCGAGTCCTCCGGCGAAGCCGGCAAGCTGTTCGTCAAGTGGTACGGCCCGGCGACCAAGTTGCAATTCGACAAGCGCAGCTTCAAGATCGACAGCGACAAGATCTGACCCTTGCCGGCGCGCGCCCTCGCGGTGCGCGCCCATTCGCGTCCCGTCCAGCCTTGCCGGACGGGCGCGCGCGTTTTGTCGACCAACGATGCCTCATTTCGACCTCTCGCTCGTGCTCCACGGGCAGTACAACGACTGGCTGCTGACGGGCCTGCGGCTCTCGCTCGAGCTCGCCGGCACCACCTTCGCCCTCGCGCTGCCGCTGGCCCTCGTCGTGGCCTTGCTGCGCCTGTCGCCCAACCTCGCGCTGCGCACGCTTGGCGCCGCCTACGTCGAAGGGATCCGCAACGTGCCGCTGATCGCGCATCTGCTGTTCTGGTATTTCGGCGCACCCGAGCTGTTGCCCGACGACCTGAAGCAGCGGCTGTACGCGCGCAACGCCGAATTCATCTGCGCGACGATCGCGCTGACGCTCTACACGGCGTCCTTCATGGCCGAGGACATCCGCAGCGGCATCCGCGCGATTCCCGTCGTCCAGATCGAGGCCGGGCGCGCGCTGGGCTTCGGTTTCCTGCAGACGATGCGGCGCGTCGTCCTGCCGCAGGCGCTGCGCGTCACGGTGCCGCCGCTGATCTCGCAGACGCTCAACCTGTGGAAGAACACCAGCATCGCCACGGTGATCGGTGTGGCGGAGATGATGTACGAGGCCGCCCGCGTGGAGACGGCCACCTTTCGCAGCGCGGAGTCGTTCGCGTTCGTCACCGCCGCCTACCTGGGCGTCTCGCTGGTGATCACCGGCCTGGGCGTCTGGTATCACCGCCGTTACCCGGTGCGCACGGCATGATCGACATCATCCAGACCTACTGGCTGTACTTCCTCGTCGGGCAGTTCCCCAACGGGCCGTTGGGCGGCCTGGCCCTGACGGTGCTGCTCGCGGCGCTCTCGCTCACGCTCGCGCTGCCCGCGGGCATCGCGCTCGGGCTCGCACGCGTGAGCCCGTTCCGCGCGATCCGCTGGCCCATCACCGGCCTGGTCTATCTCGTGCGCGGCGTGCCGCTGCTGATGGTGATCTTCTGGGCCTACTTCTTCCTGCCGACGATCACCGGCGTCAAGACCGAGCAGTTCAGCACCATGCTGATGGCGCTGGTCGCGTTCAACGCCGTCTACCTGGCCGAGATCGTGCGGGCCGGCATCGTCGGCGTCGCCCGTGGCCAGTTCGAGAGCGCCCGCGCGCTGGGGCTCGGCTGGTGGCGCGCGATGCGCTGGGTCGTGCTGCCGCAGGCGCTGCGCAGCATGCTGCCGTCGCTGGTCAACCAGTTCGCCTCCACGATCAAGGACACCTCGCTCGGCTACATCATCGGCCTGACCGAGGTCTCGTTCATCGCCGCGCAGATCAACACCCAGGTCTTCACCCACGCGACGCAGGTCTACCTGCTGCTGGCGCTGACCTACTTCACGCTGTGCTACAGCCTGTCGCGCGTCGCCTACGTCCTCGAGAAGCGCCTCAACCGGCGCACCGCGGCCCCGGCGCGCGTGCCCCTGTCCATCGAACCCACGACGAATCCCGCCGCATGATCCAGTTCGACAACGTCAACAAGTGGTACGGCAACTATCACGCGCTCGTCGACGTGAGCGAGACCATCGCGCAGGGCGAGGTGGTGGTCGTCTGCGGCCCGTCGGGCTCCGGCAAGTCCACCCTCATCCGCACGATCAACCGGCTCGAGCCGATCGACTCCGGCACCATCAGCCTGCACGGCGCCGACATCCACGCGCGCGGCGTCGACGTGAACCAGTTCCGCTCGCACATCGGCTTCGTGTTCCAGCAGTTCAACCTGTTCCCGCACCTGAGCGTGCTGCAGAACTGCACGCTGGCGCCGGTGGCCTTGCGCGGCCTGAAGCCGGCGCAAGCCCGCGACAAGGCGCTCGCGCTGCTCGAACGCGTGGGCCTGGCCGCCAAGGCCGACGCGTTCCCGTCCGAGCTCTCCGGCGGCCAGCAGCAACGCGTGGCCATCGCCCGCGCGCTCGCGATGGAGCCGCCCGTGATGCTGTTCGACGAGCCCACCAGTGCGCTCGACCCCGAGATGGTGGGCGAGGTGCTGATGGTGATGCGCGACCTGGTGCGTGACGGCATGACCCTGGTCGTCGTGACGCACGAGATGGGCTTCGCGCGCGAGGTGGCGCATCGCGTGCTGTTCATGGACCAGGGGCGAATATTGGAGCGCGCTGAACCGCATGCGTTCTTCAACGCACCACAGCATCCGCGGGCAAAGCAGTTCCTGGCGGATATCCGCAGTCCGTTCGCACGGGGCGACTGAAAGAGGCCGCAACCGCTTCGCGTCAATTGCGACCTGGCCGTCGGCGCCGTCGGCATTGCAGGGGTGGCGGTCAGCATCGTTCAAGACCAGATGCCGCGAGCGAGCGCAGAGCGCGACGATCACAGTCAGCGGGACGCTTCTTGCGGGATATCCCGATCGGCGATGACGATCGAATCCACCCGACAGAGGGCCTTTCGCGATACGCTGCCGGCGTGTCGCAAGCGGAAGAGGATTCCCCGTGATTCAACTGGTAGGCCAAGCTCGAAGACGCCTCGTGCCCGGCCTGCTCCTGGCATCGGCCCTGTTCGCCTCGCCGCCCCCCGCCCTGGCGCTCGAGCCGCCGCTGCAGATTTCCCAGTATGCGCACACCTCGTGGACGGCCCGGGACGGGGCCAAGCTGGGCCTCGTTTTCGCGATCGTGCAGACACCCGACGGCTACCTCTGGATCGCCGGGTCGTTCGGACTGTTCCGCTTCGACGGCCTTCGATTCGTGCGGTGGCAGCCACCGAACGGCCAATCGCTGCCCAGTGGTCCCTACAGCTTGCTGGTGTCGCGCGACGGCACGCTGTGGATCGGCACCTTCGCGGGCTTGGCCAGCTGGAATGGACGGGACCTCACCCGGTATCCGGAGATCGGCAAAGCGTTCGTGACGTCGCTGCACGAGGATCGCGACGGAACCGTCTGGGCCGGCGCGCTGGATCGCGACGGAACCGTCTGGGCCGGCTTGCATGCGGAGCGCTCGCTGCTCTGCGCCGTTCGCGCAGGACAAGCCAGTTGCTCCGCGCCGGAGGGCGGATTCGGCTCGTTTGTCTGGAGCCTGGCCGAAGACCGTGCCGGCAATCTGTGGGTGAGCGCCGAAAATGGTGTCTGGCGATGGCGCCCCGCGCCGCCCCAACGTTACCCGATGCCCGGCATGCGCCTGGGCGACTTGACCACGACCGTCGACGGACAGATCCTGGTCGGCACCCAGGGCGGGGGGCTCAGGCAGGTGGCCGGCGACCAGGTCGTGCCCCATCGGTTTCAATGGGCCACCAAGCCCGACGAAGGGGTCGCCGACCGCGATGTCAAGTCCAACAAGTTGCTGCGCGACCGCGACGGCGGGCTGTGGATCGGAACCACCGGCATTGGCCTCATCCATGTGAAAGACGGCCAGGCGGACACATTCACGCGGGCGGAGGGCCTCTCCGGCAACATCGCCTGCAGCTTGTTCGAGGATCGCGAGGGCAACATCTGGTACGGCAGCGAGAAAGGGCTGGACCGCTTCCGCAAGCTGCCCGTCACCACCCTTTCAACGAAACAGGGCCTGCCCGACGAGGTCACGTGGTCCGTCCTGGCCACCCGGGACGGCAGCATCTGGGTCGCCACGAACGATGGCCTGGCGCGCTGGAAGGACGGCAGGCTCATCCTCTACAAGGAACGCGACGGCCTGCCCGATCCGCACGTGCAGTCCCAGTATCAGGACGCCGACGGGCGCCTCTGGGTGAGCACGGCCCGGGGCCTCGCCTACTTCGCTGCCGGCCGCTTCGTCGCCGTCGGCGGGGTACCCAGCAACGAGGTCTACGCCATCACGGGAGACGGGGCGGACAACCTCTGGCTGTCGAGCGCCGCGGGCCTTGTACGCTTGCACCAGGGCCGGTTCGTCGACAACGTTCCGTGGTCCACGTTCGGTCGTCCGCGGCAAGCCCAGGTCATCATCGCTGATCGAAGCGGGGTGTGGCTGTCGTTCTGGGAGAACGGCGGGGTGTTCCATTTCAAGGATGGCAAGGTCGAGGCGACCTACACATCAGCGCAAGGACTGGGTGCTGGCCATGTCGCGGGTCTCCGGCTCGATGCGGACGGGGCGGTGTGGGCGGCGACCGACGAAGGCGGCCTCAGCCGGATCAAGGATGGCCGCGTCACGACGCTCTCGGTCGCCAATGGCCTGCCCTGCAACGGGATGCAATGGTCGGCGCTGGACGACAACGGCTCGCTGTGGCTGTACATGGCCTGCGGCCTGGTGCGGGTCGGGCGTGACGACCTGGCGACCTGGATCGCCGACCCGGGCCATCGGGTGGCGCCGAAGCTGTGGGATGGCGCAGATGGCGTTCCGGGCCTGATCGGGGGCCAGGCTTCCTTCAATCCTCCCGTGGCCAAGGGCCCGGATGGAAGGCTCTGGTTCGTGGCGGGGGCCGAGCTCGAATGGGTAGACCCCGATCACCTGCCATTCAATCCGGTGCCCCCGCCGGTTCACATCGAGACCCTCGTCGCCGACCACAAGCCCTACGCGGTCGCCAATGGCCTGCGCCTGCCCCCGCTGGTCCGCGACATGACGATCGAGTTCTCGGCACTGAGCCTCGCCGATCCGAAGAACATGCGCTTCCGCTACCGGCTGGAGGGGCACGACAACGATTGGCAGGAGGCCGTCGACAGGCGCCAGGCCACCTATACGAACCTGCCGCCGGGAAACTACCGCTTCCGCGTGAAGGCGTCCAACAACAGCGGCGTCTGGAACGAGGTGGACGCGCAGGTCGATTTCGCTATCCTGCCGGCCTTCTACCAGACGACCTGGTTTCGCCTGGCGTGCGTTGCCCTGCTCATCGGCCTGGCATGGAGCGGTTTCCAACTCCGGCTGCGCATGCGCATCCGGCGGCTGCAGCGCCAGTTCGAGGCCACGCTGGAGGTGCGCGTCGCCGAGCGCACGCGCATTGCGCGCGACCTGCACGACACCCTGTTGCAGCGTTTCCACGGGCTCCTGCTGCAGTTCCAGGCCGCGTTGAACCTCCTGCCCGATCGTCCACGCGAATCGAAGCAGGTACTCACGAGCGCCATCGACCAGGTGGCCGTAGCGATCACGGAAGGCCGCGACACCGTGCAGGGCTTGCGCGCCTCGACCCTGGAGACGAACAACTTCGCGGAATCCTTGCGGGCGCTCGCCGAGGATCTCGCGAACGAGAACGGCCACGCGGCAGCCGCACGTATCGAAGTGCAGGGCACGCCGCAGGCGCTGCATCCGCTCGTGCGCGACGAGACCTTCCGCATCGCCGGCGAGGCGCTGCGCAACGCCTTCCGCCACGCCGACGCGAAGCAGATCGACGTCGAGATCCGCTACGACACGCGAGAACTGCGCGTGCGGGTGCGCGACGACGGCAAGGGGATAGCCCCGGAAGTGCTGCGCGCAGGCAAGAAGGAAGGGCACTTCGGCTTGAGCGGGATGCGGGAGCGCGCGGAGCTCGCCGGCGGCACACTCACCGTCCGCAGCCTCATGGCGGGCGGCACCGAAGTGGATTTCAGTGCGCCCGGGGCGCGGGCGTACCGTAGATTTTCTCCGTCCCGATCGTGGCTGCCCCACAAGAAGGTCGCCCGCAACGAGATCGACGAATGAATCCGTCATCGGGATCCGAAGGGCCACCCGCCGGCAACGACGTCGCAGCCTTGCTGACAATCCCTGCTGGAAAGGCCGTTTGCGGACGCTACCGCAGGCGGCCCCGCGAAAACCTGTGCGCGCGCCAGCCGTCGGCCCGCCCTGGCATGGCATTTCACATTCGCTTGGCGTATTCTCGCGAATTCGTCGAGCTTGAGCCCGACGGCAGGCCCGCTGTTTGCCGATGCGAATCGGCTCGGCTGGGTTTCGCCGACCGAGCGTGATTCGTGTAGCGGCCATGGGTGAATCATGGCCGCGAACCTCGAGAGCGTGGCGACTTGGCGTGGCGCCGGTCAGCGCGAAAACTGAAGCCGCCGGGCGATGGAACCCTCGGCCGCCTGAAGACCTGCATGCGGATTCCACGGTATAACAAGAGGACAGCTAGCATGGACATCGACGCACCCTGCGGACTCCGTTCGCGCCATTGGCCCAAGTTGTTCACCGAGGCACTGGCGCACCGAATCGGCAGGCTCCTGTCGGTTTGCGCGCTCGTCGTCGGATTGCCGGCCGTGCTGGCCAGCTCGCCGGCGAGCGCGGCGTCACTTGTCGGCAACCCCGGGATCGCAGCCTCGCTGGACAGCAATTTGCCCGGGAGAGCCGAAGCCTTCCAGGCGACCGCCAGTGCCGGCGGGACGGCCACCCAGATGGCCGTTTACCTGGACGCGAGCAGCACCGCCACCAGCGTTGTCCTTGGATTGTTCACGGACACGAACGGGCACCCGGGAACCCTCGTGACGCAGGGTGTGATCAAGGCCCCCGTGGCGGGCAAGTGGAACACGCTGGCCATTGCACCCGTCGGGCTGACGTCAGGTCGGTCATATTGGCTTTCCATCCTGGCGCCCGTCGGGGCAGGCAACGTCAAGTTCCGGGACGCAGCGGGCGGCGGGCGCTCTGAAACCAGTTTGACAGGCACGCTTTCGGCACTCCCCGCCGCCTGGAGCACCGGGACGACTTACCCCGATGGGGCGTTGTCGATGGTCTTGTCCGCGGCCGACAGCTCGGGCCCCATCCTGGTGACCAAGCCATCGACGCTTTCGTTTTCCGCTGTCGCCGGCGGAACGAATCCGACCCCGGCGGCGCTGAGCGTCGCCAACGGCGGGACCGGTACGCTCTCATTCACTGCTGCCGCAGGCGCGCCGTGGCTCGCAATTTCGCCTACCAGCGGCACAGCACCGGCGGAGGCGCAAGTCTCCGTATCGATCGCCGGCTTGGCCGCCGGCACCTACGCGAGCCAGGTCACCGTCTCCGCAAGCGGCGCCTCCCCGTCGATCAGCACCGTTCCGGTGACCCTCACGCTGACTCCCCCGGGCCCGGCACTCTCGGTCACCCCCGCCTCGTTGACGTTCAGCGCGACGGTGGGCGGCGCCACTCCCCCCTGGAACCGCCTCAGCATTTCGAGCACCAGCGCAGGCGCGCTGCCGTTCACGGTGACGAGCAACAAGCCCTGGCTGACGGTTTACCCTTCCAGCGGGACGACGCCTGCCATCGAGCGGATCCGGGTTTCGCCGACGGGCCTGGCGGCGGGTACGTATATCGGCCAACTCATGGTCACCGCCAGCGGACTCAGCCCTGTGGCCGCAGTACCCGTCCCCGTGACGTTCACGGTCACCTCCTCCGTGCCGACCGGGTACGCGATCTCCGGTACGGTGTCCCCGGCTTCGCTGGGTGCAGGGGCGCTCGTCACCTTGAGTGGCGCCGCCGCCCGCACCACCACTGTCGATGGAGCGGGCAACTACCTCTTCACCGGCGTGCCCGACGGAAGCTACTCGATTGCACCCAGCAACCCGGCGACCGTCTTCAGCCCGGCCGCGCAGGGTGTGGTGGTCAACGGCGCCGATGTCAGCGGCGTGAACTTCACGGCCGCCAGCAACGCGACCACCCTGTTCTTCGACGATTTCGCCGGAACGTCCCTTGGATCCGCATGGACCGTTGTCCAGCGCCGCGGCCCCGCAGGACAAAGCGAGAACGAATGCAACACCGCCGGTGCGGTGGGGGTGTCCGGCGGCCTCTTGACCATCACGACCTCCGCCACGCCGGCAACGTGCGGGGATGCTGTCACGGCGCCCACCCTGTTGCCCTACACGTCCGGCGATATCCAGTGGACGAGCCTGAGCTTCACCTACGGCACGGTGGAGGTGCGCGCCAAGTTGCCGCCGCAGAACACGAAGACCTGGCCTGCGATCTGGCTCCTGGGCTCCAACTGCCAGGCCGCCAACCTGATCAACGGGTCCGAAAGTTCGTCCTTCAACGGGTGCCCCGCACAGGGAGCTACCGGCTATCGGGAGATCGACGCGGTCGAATGCGACGCGCGAAACTGGTGCCACCTCGTCGTCGCGCAGGGCACCGCGGGCTGGTCGAGCATGTGTGGGTTCCCTGTCGATGCGAACTGGCACGTCTTCAAGCTCACGTGGAATGCAGCCACGATATCGATGGCCGTCGACGGCACCCCCACGGGATGCAGCTTCGCCAATACGGGCCTCAAAGGGCCGATGTTCCTGATCGTCCAGACGCAGACCACGTCCGCGAATGGCGTGTCGGGGCTTCCCGACAACACCCGTTTGCCCACGACGCTCCAGGTCGACTATGTCAAGGTGACCTCGCCGTAGCGCGGGCCGGCGAATCGCCGCGACGTCTGCCCGCGCCACAAGAGTCAGGGGAGCTCGAACTCCTTGAGATCTCCCCAAAGATGCGAGAGGTAGGCCTCGCGTCCGCCGGGTGTCCGGCAGGCTTCCAACAACCCGCCGCACTGGGTTCTCGCCAAGACGTTGGCGGCCAACCAGTCGTCGATGGGCGCGCCCGCGGCCTGTGCGAGCACGCCGGGCAGGAACACGAGATCCAAGGCACGCGGCGCGGCTTCCAGGATCCGTCCGGGCCGGTTGCTCGCGACCTCGTACCAGGTCTGGTACCGGGCCGGCACCGCGCCGGTCTCCGTCGGCAGCGATCGCATGCGTTCCCTGAGGGTGATCGCGTTGGCGAACGGCGGCTGATGATCCCCGAACCAGGCGAGCACCGCGGGCCTTTGCGTACCGAGAACCGCCGAGCGGGTGAGTTCCAGCTCGCGTTCGAAGGCCCGACTGCGCCACAGGTAGTCGGCGATGCTCCGGGCTTCGTCGGTCGAGGCGAAAGCCCTGGATGCTTCAGCGCGGAGTCCGGCCGGAACCCGTCCCATGCGCACGCCATGCTCCGCATGGTTGAAGATGGTCAGCGCGAACAGGAACAGCGGCTGATCGCGCTTGCGCTCGAGCGCAAGAACGCGCCGGGCTGCTTGATGCACCAGCGCATCCGGCGTGTCCCAGGCGCCGGGCAGGCCCAGTTGCGAAGCGTCGAGGAACTCGTCGAAGCCATATCCGGCATACGCGATGCGGCCATTCATCATTCCGCCGCGTGTCGGGTACAAGGCGACGGTGCGATAGCCGGCCGCCCTCAACGACCGCACGAAGGAGCGCTGGACATGAGGCGCGATGCTGAACGACGCGAACTCGCCCGCTGGCCCGAACACGTCGTGGGGAACACCCGTCTCGAACGCGAACTCCGACAGCCAGGTGCCGCCGCCGAACACATGCACTTGCAGCGGCCCGTGCGCGACCGTGCCGCGTCCGGCACCGAATGCATCGAGCCCGCAAAGCGTCGCCGGGCAGCCTGCGATGGTCGCCGGATTGAATTGGCTCTCCTGGAGGAAGACGACGATGTCGGCGGGCTTGGCCTGGTCCCCCGCGGAAAGCAGCCCCAGGCTGTCGCGCCGGAACGCCGTGGTGTCCGCGGCCGCCACTCCCCACCGAGGTCCCAGGGACACCGTCGCGAAGAAGGCGAGTACCGGCCGTTCGAGCAGGCCTTCTCCGACGAACCAGGCACCTGACGTGCGCAGCCTCAGCACCTCCTGCGCAACGAGCGTTCCGCTGTGCGCGACGAGGATCGAGGCGAGCGCCACCGCCATGATCGGAGCCGACCGGCTCAACTGGCGGCCCGCAGGATTCCACCGCCAGCCGATGAGGCAACCCAGGATCGCAAGGCCGAGGGCAGCCCCGGCGTACAACAGAAGCGTCGGCTGGGTCGCCAGCACGCCGACGTTGTCCGCGAACTGCCAGAAGAAGAACCGGATGTCCTGCCACGTCAAGGGCGTGCCGGCGAATTGCTGCTTGAGGTGGATGCCCGTCAGCAGCAGACCGACCACCGCGCTTCCTGCCACTGCAGCGAAGCGCGGCCGCAGCGTGAGCACGTAGACCCCCAGGCAAGCCACCAGCAAGGCGTGCGAGCCGGATTCGGAATCCACCCAACGACCGGCGAGCGGCGGAAGGGCAAGGACGATGGCATCGGCAAGCCGCCGCCGGCCGATCCAGGCCACCCCGGCGGCAGCCGCGGAAAGCGCGAGCGGAGCGTCCAGGAATCCCCAGGAACGGGGCGCGAGGAAGAAGCCACCGCAGGCCAGCACCAGTCCGGCGCAGACCGCCCATCGACCATGTTGCCGGCTGCCTTGCGTGATGCCTTCCGGGTTCATTGATGGCAATCGCGGCGATCGTTCGCCGCGACATGCACCTGCGGCCGCCGCCCGTCGTTCCATTTCCCGCCCAGCGCCCGTTCGACCTGCGCGGCGAGTTGCAGCAGCAGCCCGTCGCCGGCCTGCCGCGCCTGGGCCTGGATGCCCAGGGGAAGGCCGCTTTCCTGGAGCGCCAACGGAAGCGAGATGGCGGGCATCCCGCACAGGTTGGCCACCGGGGTGTATGCGAAGTTCTGCCAGAGGTGGGCGAACCAGTCGTGCACCGAGGGGTTCATGCTGCTGGTGAGGTAGTCGACCGCGCCGACCCGGGGCGTGGGCAGCGCGGTGACCGGCGTCAGGACGATGTCCCAGGCCTCGAAGAACGCTCCGAAGGCACGCGAGGTGCTGTTGAAGCGGGCCTGCATGGCTGCGCGCTCGCTGTAGGAGATGTGCAGGCCGGCCTCCCAGATCTTGATGTTGATCGGCTCGAGCAGATCTTGCGGCGGGCGCTCGAGGCCCAGGCGCGCGAGATGGCCCGCGATGACCTGGGCGAAGTTGCTGATGTAGCAGGTGGTCTGCGCGTCGAAGGCGGCCCGGAAGTCCACCGGCGGCACCTTCCATTCGACGTGATGGCCCAGGCTTTCGAGAAAGCGGCCGACGCGCTCGAGCTCGGCGACGAAATGGGGCGTCGCCCGATAGTCGCCCCATTCGTGCGACAGCGCGATGCGCAACGGGCGCGGGTCGGTGCGAATGAGTTCGCCGTAAGCTTGCGGCGGGCTCCAGAACGGCATGAACTCGCCAGGGGCGCCTCCGCGGCAGTGATCGACGAAGGCAGCCGTGTCGCGCACCGAGCGGCTGTGGCAGCCCTGGATCGACACCAGCCCGGAAAGGTCCGACAGGCCCGGTGCCAGCGAGAAGACGCCGCGCGACACCTTCAGGCCGATGTTGCCGGTTGCACCCGCCGGGATCCGGATGGAGCCGCCGCCGTCGGTCGCATGCGACATCGGCAGCACGCCCGCCGCCACGACGGCCGCCGTGCCCGCCGAGGATCCGTTGGTCGTGTAGTCGGTGTTCCAGGGGTTGCGCGTGACATGGAATCGGTTCTCGGCCGCGCTGCAGACACCGAATTCCGGCGTGGTCGTGCGACCCAGGATGTTCAGGCCGGCCTGGCGGATGCGTCCGGTCAGAAAGCTGTCTTCGGTCGGGCGATGTCCCTGCATCAGCATCGAGCCGAATTCCTGCCGCCGGCCCTTGAGCGTCGGCCCCAGATCCTTCATCAGGTAGGGCACGCCGGCGAACACGCCGTCGGGCGCCATGCCGTCGGCCAGCGGATCGGCGACGACGTCGTCGAACAATTCGACCACCGCGTCCAGCGCAGCGTCGGTGCGGGCGATCGCGGCCGCGACCTGCTGCGCGAGTTCCCCAGGCGTCACCTCGCCCTTGCGCACGCGTTCGGCAAGCGCAAGGGCGTCATGCCCGGCCCACTCGTCCCAGCTCATTGCGAGCGTCATTCCGGTTCCCATGGGGTCGCCTGCGCCGTCGACTGGATCCGCAGGCGCACCGTCGTGCCTTTACCCGGCGCGCTTTCAATGGCCAGCACACCTCCCAGGGCGCGGGCCCGCTCTTCCATCCCGAGCAGCCCGTAGCCGGAGGACTGCTCGCGAACGTCGAACCCAACACCGTCGTCGACCACGGTCAGCTCGCAGCCGGTGTCCTCGAGCCGCAGCCGCAACCGGACCCGCGTGGCCCGCGCATGGCGGCGAACGTTGTTGAGGGATTCCTGCGCGATGCGGAACACCATCGTTGCGGCATCGGCCTTCGGCAGGGGCGCGCTGCCGTCGACCTCGAGGGTACACGGCAAGTTGGTATGGCGCGTGAACTCGGCCGCGAGCCAGTCGATTGCAGCGGCCAATCCACCGTCGAGTGCGGTGGGGCGCAGCTGGGCGACAACACCGCGCATGCTCGCGACAAGGCCATCCACGCGCTCGAGGAGCATGTCGAACGCGGGATCATCAGGCGGCTCGCCGGCACGCGTACGCTGGCGCAGCACCGAGACCTCCATGCGCAGGGCCGCCAGTTGCTGTCCCATCTCGTCGTGCAGTTCGCGCGACACCCGCATTCGCTCCTCTTCCAACGACCGCGCGTTGTGCACCCCCAGCATGCGCACCATCTCGCGCGAGCGCTGGAGCTCGGCCTGCGCTTCGGTGCGGGCGGCAATCTCGCGCTCCATCAGCAAATTGCGCTCGGTCAGGTTTCGGCGGAGCGTGGAGATGGCGAGGTGGCACTGGATGCGGGCGAGCATTTCCGCGCCATCGAGCGGCTTGGTGACGTAGTCGACGGCCCCGACGGCGAAACCTGCCAGCTTCTTCGCCGTGTCGGTCAGCGCGGTCATCAGGATCACCGGGATGTCTCGCGTTCGCTCGCCGGCATTCAGGCGGCGACAGGTCTCGAATCCATCGGGCCCGGGCATCATGACGTCGAGCAGGATGAGATCGGGACGGACAAGGCCGGCGCGCTCGATGCCTTCGTCGCCGTTGCGTGCGACCACCACGCGATAGCCCCGGTGCTCGAGGAAGGCGGTCGCGATCTCGAGGTTGATGAGCGTGTCGTCGACGATCAGGATCGTCACATCGCCGGGCGCAATACTGGGAATGTCCATGTGTCCAGTCGCTTTCCTTCAGGCCACAGTCTACCTACCGAGGATCTGGCGCGAGGCGGGCTCCTTGCGAAGCATAACGTCCGTGAACGCGACACTCGCGTTCGCCAGCACCTCGCCAGACCCGGGCCCGGGAATTGCGGCCTCGGACATGGCCGTCCGATCGCTATCGTCCGCAAGAGGCCGGCAAGCGACTTGCACGTGCTCGAACGACGCGCAGGAGAAGGCGTCACGCATCTTGTGTCCGGGTTAGTGCGGGTGGTCGAACTAATTCGGCGCCGTTGAAATGGGCACGCTGGTACGTGCGCGCCCTCCTCAAGCATCTGAAGTCCAGCGGCTGGATGGGCGCCTGGTGGTCGGCGACGTGCAGTTCGGCTGCGGGATCACGTGCTCGTCCAGCGCCTGAACTACGCGGCGATGAACTTGCCCGTCACCGTGCATTGACCTGAGATACCCGGCGCCGTATCGCGGCGCCGGGTCGAATCGATGACGAGCCCGAATCTCGTCCAGCAACGAAACCCATGACCACGTTCCGCTCCTTCGCCTGCGCTCTCCTGATGTCCTCCTCGCTCGCCTGGGCCGCCGCGCCCCCCGCGCCAACGCCCTATGCCTGGAAGAGCGTCGCCATCGGCGGCGGCGGCTTCGTCGACGGGCTCGTGTTCCATCCCGCGGCCAGCGGCGTGGTCTATGCCCGCACCGACATGGGAGGCGCCTACCGCCGCGACCCCGGCACGCCGCGATGGCGACCGCTGCTGGACTGGGTGCCCTATGCCGACCTGAACCTGATGGGCGTGGAGAGCATCGCCGTCGATCCATCGGACGCAGGCCGGGTGTACCTGTCTTGCGGCACCTACACCAACCCCGACACCCCCGACGGGGCCGTGCTGCGTTCGACCGACGGCGGCAAGACCTTCCAGCGCACCAACCTGCCCGTCAAGTTCGGCGCCAACGAAGAAGGGCGGGGCAATGGCGAGCGCCTGGCCGTCGATCCGAACGACGGCCAGGTGCTGTTGCTCGGGACGCGCCTGAGCGGCCTGTGGAAGAGCGCCGACGGCGCCGCCAGCTTCCAGCCGGTAGCCGGCCTGCCGGCCGAGGCCTGGCGGCGCTCGCCGCTGGACGGCCCGTTGCCCGCGTACCGTGGCAGCGATGGCCGTGGCGGCGTGGTATTCGTGATCTTCGATCCGCGCAGCGGCTCGCGCGGCCACGCCAGCCAGACCGTCTATCTCGGCGTGTCGGCGATGGGTCGCCCCAACCTCTATCGCAGCCAGGACGGCGGTGCGACCTGGCAGCCCCTGCCGGGCCAGCCGACGACGTACCGTCCCACGCGCGCGGTGCTCGCCTCCGACGGCAAGCTCTTCGTCAGCTACGGCAACAACCCCGGCCCGCAAGGCATGACCGACGGCGGGGTCTGGCGCTACGACCCGCGCGCCGGCGCCTGGGCCGACATCACGCCCGACAGGCCCGATGCCTCACGCCGCTTCGGCTACGCCGCCGTGTCGGTGGACGCGCGCGATCCGCGCAAGCTCGTCGCCAGCAGCTTCCACCGGCCCGCGGGCGAGGAGCTGTTTCGCAGCACCGACAGTGGCGCTACCTGGAAGCCCGTATTCGCCGCGGGCGCGGTGTTCGACCCCACGCTGGCCCCGTACGTCAAGGACACGCCCCTGCACTGGCTGTTCGACGTCGAGATCGATCCGGGCAACCCGGATCACGCGATCTTCACCACCGGCTATGGCGGCTGGGAGACCTTCGACCTGGCGCAGGCCGACCAGGGGCGGCCCACGCATTGGCAGGTGATGACCCCCGGCATCGAGGAGACGGTGGCGCTCGCGCTGCACAGCCCGACGCAGGGCGTGCCCCTGGTCACCGCGCTCGGCGACTACTCGGGCTTCGTCCACGCCGACCTGGACCTGCCGGCCCCCGAGGGCAACCCGAAGCCGCCCTTCATGGGCAACACCTGGGACGTGACGGGCGCCGACCTGAACCCCGAGGTGATGGTGCGCATCGGCAGCCCGCGCAGCGGCAAGAACCTCGGCTACTCGCTCGATGGTGGCCGCACGTGGGCCGAGCCCGCCACCGTGCCCGACCCGAAGTCCGTCGCGGGCGCCATCGCCGTCTCAGCCGATGGCGCGACCTGGGTGTGGACGCCCCGGGGCGACGTGCCGTACGTCAGCACCGACCACGGCACCACCTGGAAGGAGGTCGCCGGCCTGCCGCGCGCCACTCGCGTCGTCGCCGACCGCGTGGACCCGCGCCGCTTCTACGCGATGTCGCTGTTCGAGGACCGGTTCTTCAGCAGCGACGACGGTGCCGCACGGTTCACGGGGCAGCCGCTGAACCTGCCCGACGGCCCCGTCCTGCGTGCCGGCGGCGGCGCCAACAACCACACCGATCGCGGCGACGACCGTGGCGGCCAGGATCGGCTCTACGCCACCCCCGGCAAGGCGGGCGACGTGTGGCTGGCCGCCTACCATGGCCTGTATCACGCGGCGGACGGCAAGCGCTTCGTGCGCATGCCCGGCATCGGGCAGTTGCACGCCTTGGGCTTCGGCAAGGCGGCGCCCGGGGCCAGGTCGCCGGCGCTGTACCTGGTCGGCACGGTGCATGGCCAGCGCGGCATCTTCCGATCCACCGACGGCGCCAGGCGTTGGGTGCGGATCAACGACGATGCCCACCAGTGGGGCTTGATCCTGCAGGTGGCCGGCGACCCGAAGACCTACGGGCGGGTCTACGTGGGCACGCATGGGCGGGGGGTGTTCTATGGGGATCCGGAGGGGCGCTAGATCAAATGCCGCTTCAACAGGCTGGAACTACCGCCCCGTGCTCATGTCCGGCAACTGGTTGTAGGGCGGTGGTGGTTCCTGATCAGCCGGCAAGGCACCGGGCGCCGGCGTGCCGACGGGCCTGAGCGATCGGATGTAGCGATACATCGCTCGCAAGTCGCTGTCGCTCGCGTCGCGCAGCGACCACCAGGGCATGGGTGGTCGAGCCCGACCCTCGCGAGCGATGCGGATCCAGTCCTGTTCCGAGAGATCCTGCATGAACAACCGAAGGTTGATCGCATAGACGGTACCCGACCGACCGCGCCATCCGACCGGATTTCCCGTCAGCCACTGCGCTTCGGGAACAGCGCCTTCCCTGGCGCTGTAGCCGGCCGTATGGCAGTTGTTGCAGTGCGAGATCAACACGACATATCGGCCACGCGCAATGGCGTCGGCGGACACCGCTTCGCGCTCGCCTGGCGGTGCCCCCTGGGACAGCGCAGTCGTCGCATTCCAGGCCAATCCCAAGGCGACGACGGACGAAGCCACAACTTTGCGAGCATTCACGGGACGCCCCTTTCGCGGAGTCGAGCTTGGCCCATGCACGGTGACCCAGTGAGAGTCGCGACTACTTGCCGCTACCCGTGTTGCCGACGTTCATGAACGGAATCGGCGCACCCGCATAGATGGACGTCGGCAACGCCCCATTCCATTTCTGCGCCTTGGTCAGCTCCACCTCGATGCGGCGCAGCTCCAGCACGTCCTTGTTCTTGGCCAGCGCGTCGTTCTGGACCTGCAGCGACTGGGCCTCGGCGGTGGCGACCTTGATCTTGGCGTAGGCGTCGCCATCGGCGGTGGCCTTGACGGCGTTGGCTTCGGCCTCGGCGATGGCCACCTTCTGCTTCTGCTCGGCCTCCACGGTCTTCAACTTGTTCTCGGCGGCCAGGCGCAACTGCTCCTGCGTGACCTTGTCGTTGATCGCGCGCATGTAGCTCTCGCTGAACGAGAAGTTGCGCATGTCGATCGAGATCACCTGCGCGCCGTAGTTGGCGAGCTTGGCGCGCAGCGCCGACGTGATGTCGTTGGAGACCGCCGCGCGCTGGCTGATCAGGTCGGGCGCCGAGTAGCGCGCCGTCACGGCCTTGAAGACCTCCTGCGTGGCCGTCTGCACGTAGTTGGACAGGTTGCCGTCGTGGCTGTACTTCTCGTAGACCTCGGTCACGCGATCGGGCGCGATCGAGTAGCGCACCGTCAGGCTCACCTTCACCGGCTGGGTGTCGGAGGTGGAACCCTCGGCGTTCTCGATGTCGGCCTGCTCGGCGCGGATGCTGAACACGTCCAGCTTCTGCCACGGCGCGATGAGCGTGAAGCCTTCATTCTGCAGCCCGCGGATGGCGCCGCCCACCGTGATGACGCCGCGCGAGCCGGTGGGCACCGTGCGGATCGGCCAGATCCAGGCCAGCACCAGCAGGACGACGACGGCGATGATGCCGCGACGCAGCAGCGCCGGGCCGCCGCGGGAAGAATCGTCGCCTTTGGAATACAGACTTGCGAGTGACATGAACGCCTCGTGGCTGTTGAGCTGAGCCGCAATGTACGCCAGTCGCTAGGGTGGGCTCACGACTTCGCGGGACGCTTCATCGCTTCGAGCGCATCGAGGTTCACGCCGCTCGCCATCGACTTCAGCGTCGGGCCGTCGATCCGGTCGCCATCGGTCTCGACGATCACGCCGTTCTTCAGGACCACCGTGACCTGCGCGTGGCTGCCGTCCTTGCGGTATTCCTCGTGGATCGTGCGGCCGCTGTCCTTGTAGGTCTTCTCGATGGCGTCGGGCGTCTCCTTGTCCACGGTGACGTTGGCCCAGGTCGCGACCGAGGCCAGGCCGCCCAGCCCGCCGAGGTCGGTGATCGTCAGCTGCGCGCGCTGGTCGCCGGCCACGTAGCCGGCCTTGGCCACCGAGCTCGAGATCCCCATCGCGGAGCCGCCGTTGGTCTCGAACGATTCGCGCTTGAGCGCGCCCAGGGTCTCGGGCAGTTGGGCCTTCAGGTCGGCCACCGGGATCGGCGTGCCGCCCGCGCCGGTCAGGGCGCCCATCACGTCGCCCAGCGCGGCGGTGGCGGACGCCGGATCGCCCGACTTCTGCGCGGCTTCCATGCGCGCGCGGGCCGCTTCCATGCGCTTTGCCGTGGCGTCGAGCGCCGCCGCATCGATATTGACCTCGCCGTCCGGCGTCTTGATGCTGAACGCGCCGCCCGAACGGCCGCCGCCGAACATCATCCCTTGGCCTGGCATGAAGACCGCCGACAGTCCGCCAATGATGATCGCCGCGACGATGCCGACGATGATCACCACCGCGGTGTAGCCGGCGGCCCTGTCCTTCGGGCACTTCATCAGGACGGGCAAGCCCAGGTAGATCAGGTAGATCGAGTAGCACGCGGCGATGATGCCCAGGAGGCCCAGCGACGGCAGGATGCTGAGCACGCCCGCCACGTAACTGGCCGTACTGCCATAGGCCACGACCTTCAACGCGGCAATCTGGTTCTTCGTGCCGCCGAAGCTGGGGGCGAGCGCATCGACGATCAGCGCCATCACGAATGCCACGGCGAGCGACAGCACGTAGCGCAGCACCATGCTCTCGAGGCCGTAGAGGATCGGAACGCGAAAGCCATAGCCGAACATGCCGGCGCCGACGATCGACAGTCCGATGAAGGTGCACACCGCCGGGATGGCGGCCATGATGACCAGCCACTCCTTGTAGATCGACGCCACCGTCGCCGGCTCGGCGTCGATCACGGGCCACGTTTCCGCGGGTTTCAGGAGAATGGCCTTGGCGCGTTCGATCACGTTCATGGAGCTTCCTTCGGGAAAGACTAGTGGACGCCCGGGCCGGCGGATTCTCCGCCAGCGTCGAGCCCCGGGATCATCGGAGGGTCGTGCCCGCCCCACCATCCCCAAAAGGGGGGCGCGCGTGGCGTCGCCGCAGACCATTACCGGGCGAGCGGGCGCCACGTGCCCGGTGTGCTGCGCTAGAAGCCCAGCACGAACGCGGCCCCGCCCTCGAGCGGGCGCACGTGGCGCACGCGCCCGCCCATGCCGTTCACGAGCTGGCGCACCACGGTCAGGCCGATGCCTTGTCCGCCTTCGCGGGCGCTGAAGAACGGCAGGAAGATCTGGCGCTCGAGGCCTGGCGGGACGCCCGGACCGTTGTCGCGCACGCTGATCTGCAGGCGGCCGCCGCGGCCCTGGCGCGCCTGCACCCACAGCCGCGGTGCGGCCTGGTCGGTGGTGGCCTGCGCCGCGTTGTTGATCAGCGCGAGCAAGGCCTGCTCCAATTGCCCCTCGTCGGCCTGCAGGCGCAGGCTGGGCGATTCCACCTCGAAGCCCACCGTGCCACCACGCGCCGACCACGCCGGCGCGCTCGCCTGCTCCAGGCGCGCGAACAGCGCCAGCAGGTCGACCGGCGCCATCACGGGCGCGGGCCACTGGCTCACCCGGCGATAGGTGCCGACGAACGTGGCCAGGCTCTCGGCGCGGCGCGTGATCGCGTCGAGCGCCTGGCGCAGGTCGTCCTCGCCGCCGGGCTCCTGCGACAACGACAACGCCGACTGGCTCAGGCTGCGGATCGGCGTCAGCGAGTTCATGATCTCGTGCGTCAGCACCTGCACCAGCTGTTGCCATGCGAGCAGCGACTCGGACTCCAGCTCGTTTTCCAGCGGCACCAGCACCAGGAGCGCCTGCGCGTGGCCGTCGAGGGCCAGTGTCTGGCGGCGCAATTGCCAGCGTTCGCTGCCGCGCTCCGTCTCCAGCACCACCGGGCCGCCCTGGTCCGCCCCGCGCAGCAGCCGATGCAGCGCATCCAGGTCGCGCACGCCACCGGGCGCGCCGAGCCGGCGCGCACGGCTCGTCAGCGCACGCAGGGTCGCGTCCTCGAGCAGCCAGGCCGCGACCGGCAACGCCTCGAGCTGCGCCTGCAGGATGGCCAGCGGGCGCGCATCCGCCGCGGGCGGTGCCTCGGCAACCACCGGCGGCGCAGGCGGTCGACGCGTCAGCGGCCACGCGAGCGCGAGCGCGACCAGGGCGAGCGCGGCCGCGCCCGCCCACCCGCGCGCGGACATGCCTGACGCGTGCGCCAGCGCGCCCGCCGCGACGAGCAGCAGCGCCGCCGCCAGCAGGCGGACGCGCTCTGAACCTGTGAATGAATCCGGCGCGCCCGAGCGGCCGTCAAAACGCGTCTGATCAAGGCGCAAAGCACAGCCGGGGTGGTTCCCCCGGCGAGCATTTGCAACGCAGAGCAGGCGAGTTTTGACGCGCCGGGCGGGTGTGTCGGATTCGTTCACAGGTTCAAAGGCCATGCTTGTCCAGGCGTCGGTAGAGCGCGGCGCGCGACAGCCCCAGCAGGCGCGCGGCCGCGCTCAGGTTGCCCTCGGCCTGGGCCATCGCCGCGAGCACCGCGGCGCGTTCCTGCGCGGCCAGCGAGCGCACCGGCTCGGCGGCCGGCGACGGCGCAGGCGCGCCCTCGGCCGCCGGTTGCGCGCGCTGCAAGGCCTCGCGACACGTCGCGATGAGGCGCACGTTGTCCCACGGCTTGGTGATGAAGTCGAACGCGCCGCGCCGCAGGGCCTGCACGGCCAGGTCGATGTCGGCATAGGCCGTCATCACCACGACGACCGGCGGTTGCGGCCGGGCCTGCACGTCGTCGAGCAGGCGCAGGCCTTGCGCGCCGTCGGTGCGGCCCGGTCCGAAGTTCAGGTCCAGGAGCAACAGCGCGGGCCGCAGCGCGTCGATCGCCGCCGCGAGTTCGGCCGGCCGGCGCAGGCAGGTGACCGGCGCGACGCGGCGTTGCAGCAGCAACTGGGCGGCCAGGCCCACGTCAGGGTCGTCGTCGAGCAGGAGAATGGAGGCGTCGGGCACGGTTGGGAGTGTCGCAGCCTCGCGGGCGCGCGAGGCAGGGGTGTGTCCGGATGCGGACAGCCCTCTTGGCCGGCACGCGGCGCGCCGCCACAGTGCGGAGCGTGACGACCGCCTCCCCTGCCCTAGCACTTGCCCACGGCGCCGCGATGGATCGCGCACTGCCGTCGCGCCGCCGGCGCTGGATCGCGCCGGCCGTCGTCGCGGCCACGCTCCTCGGCGCGGCGGCGCTGGCCTGGCAGCGCGCGCCGCGGCTGCAGGTCGCGGCGTCGCCGCAGCTCGCTGCGGTGCGCGCGGGCACGTTCCGCGACGAGGTGGCCTTGCGCGCCCGGGTCGAGCCGCTGCGCTCGGTCCAGCTCGACGCGTCCGAGGCCGGGCGCGTGGAGGAGGTGCAGGTGCACGACGGCGAACACGTCGTCGCCGGCGCGCCGCTCTACCGGCTTCAAAGCGCCGAACAGGCGCAGTTGCTGATGCAGCGCAGTTCCGAGGTGGCCCAGCAGATGGCCAACGTGTCCATGCAACGCACCGCGCAGGCCGCGAGCCTGGCGCAGAACCGCCGCGAGCTGGCGCAGTTGCAGGCCGCGCAGCAACAGGCCGAGTCCGACTGGCGGCGCCAGGCTCAGCTCGCCGACGCCGGCTTCGTCGCGCCGGCGGCGGTGGAACAGAGCCGGCGCCAGCGGGATCTGGCCGATCGCTTGTTGACGCAGGCGGCGGCCGACCAACGCCAGGAGGCCGCGATCCGCGACCAGGCTATCGCCGAGATGTCCGACGCCGTGCAGGGCCTGCGGCGCGGCCTGCAGTTGCTGGAGCGCACGCGCGAACGCCTGCTGCAGCGCGCGCCGATGGCGGGCCAGCTGAGCGGCTTCCAGTTGCAGGTGGGCGCCAGCGTGCGGCCCGGCGACCGGCTGGGGCGCATCGATGACCCGGCCGGCGGCATGCAACTCGTGGCCGACGTCGACGAGTTCTACCTGGCGCGCCTGCAGGCCGGCCAGCTCGTGACCAGCGACGTCGGCGACCTCCGTCTCGCGCAGGCCCTGCCCCAGGTGCAGGCCGGCAAGGTGCGCGTGCTCCTGCGCTGGCCCGAGGGCCCGTCGCCCGCGGCGCTGCGACCCGGACAGGCCGTGGACGTCCGGCTGCAGCTGAGCCCGCCGACCGCCGCCCTGCTGCTGCCCGACGGCCCCGGCGTGCAGGCGCGGCTCTACGTGCGCCGGGGCCGCGAACTGCAGCGCCGCAGCGTTCAACTGGGGCGCCGCGCGTCCGGCCTCGTCGAGATCCTCGGCGGCCTGAAGGCCGGCGACGAGGTGCTCGTCTCCCAGCCCCCGGCCGACAACGACCAGCTCTCGCTCCCATGATCGATCTCCATCAACTGACCAAGCGCCACCGCGCCGGCGACATCGAGACCACCGCGCTCGACGCCATCGACCTGCACATCGAGGCCGGCGAGTACGTGGCCATCACCGGCCCCTCGGGCTGCGGCAAGTCCACGCTGCTGGGCCTGCTGGGCCTGCTCGATCGACCCAGCGCCGGCCGCTACCGGCTGCAGGGCGAGGACGTGGCCGGCATGAGCGAGCGCGCGCTGGCCGCGCTGCGGCGCGGGCGCATCGGCTTCGTGTTCCAGAGCTTCAACCTCGTCGACGAGATGACCGTCCACGACAACGTGCAACTCGCGTTGCGCTATGGCGGCCAGTCCGCGAAGGCGCAGCGTGCGCGCGTGGCCGAGGTGCTGGGCCGGCTGGGCCTGGCGCATCGTGCGCAGCATCATCCGAGCCAGTTGAGCGGGGGCCAGCAGCAGCGCGTGGCGATCGCGCGCGCCATCGCGGCGCGACCCGCGCTGCTGCTCGCCGACGAACCCACCGGCAATCTCGACAGCGCCCACGGCCAGGACGTGATGCGGCTGCTGCGCGAGCTCAACGACGAGGGCACGACCCTGGTGATGGTGACGCACAGCGCGGAACACGCGGCGCTCGCGTCGCGCACGGTGCGGCTGCTGGATGGACGCGTGCTGGTCGATGCGCACGCGGAGCACCTCGCATGAAGGCCCTGCTCGCGGATGCCTGGGGCAACGTGCGCGGCCAGGCGCGGGCCACGCTGGTGGCCACCAGCGGCCTCGCGCTGGCGCTGGCTGCATGCCTGCTCGTCGCGCTGATCGCGCTCGCGCTCGCCGCGCCCGACCCGCACGTGCGCGATCCCGAACGCGTGGTGATGCTGGACTTCAAGGGCAACCCGCCCGGTGAGCCCAGTGTCTGGTTCGCCGCCTCGCCGGTGTCGTTCGGCCCGCTGCTGAAGGCACGCCATGCCCCGCTGGACCTGGTCAGCCGCGCGGTGGTGGGCGGCATGGAGTTCAAGATGGATGGCCGCACGAACCCGGCCTACCTGCTGGCCGTCGATCCGGACCTGGTCGACGTGCTGAACCTCACCGCGCTGGCGGGCGACCTGCGCGCGACGCTCGAACGCAAGGACGCCGTCGCGATCAGCAGCGAGCTGATGCACAAGCTGTGGGGCGACGTGGCGCCCGCGCAGGTGATCGGGCGCCGGCTGGAGTCGCACGGTCTCTGGTACGAGGTCGGCGCGGTCGTGCCGGACGCGGATCCGCGCAGCCCGGTGTGGGACGCGTCGCCGCTGGTGGGCCACGCGATGGCGTTGACCCACATCGACTCGCCGGCCAACGAGATGAGCGCCGACGACAAGACCGCGATCTTCCTGATGACAGGCCAGGTCTTCGCGCGCCTGCGGCCCGGCACCACCGTCGACCAGGTCGGCGCATGGATGAACGACGCCTTCCGCTCGAGCCCGCGCTATCCGGAGCTGCCGGCGAGCTGGCGCAACCGCGCCGAGCCGCCCGCGTACTTCCGCGGCCTGACGCTGACGCAACTGCCGTTCAACGGCCCGCGCAACACCTTGCGCTGGCAACTCCTCGCCGCGGTCGGTGCCGCCTGCACCCTGCTGTTGCTGCTCGCGACCTTCAACACCATGAACCTGCAGGCGGCGAACCTGCTGCGCCGCCAACGCGAGACCGCGCTGCGACGCAGCCTGGGCGCGGCGGGTGCGCACCTGCTGGGGCTGTGGGCCGTCGAGGCGCTGCTGCCCTTGCTGCTGAGTGCCGGCGCGGCACTGTTGATCACCTGGTGGGTGGCGCCCGCGATCGCGAACTGGCTCCGCTTGCCGCCCGAGTTGCCGATCGCCGATCCGGTGCCGCTCGCCGCACTGGCAGGACTGCTGGCGACCGTCGTGGCGATGCTGCCCGTGACGCTGCTCATTCCGGCCTGGAACGCGCTGCGGCGCGCGCCCGCCACCGCGCTGCAAGGCCGCACGGCCAGCGAAGGCCCCTGGGGCCGTCGCGTGCGCCAGGGGCTGCTGGGCATCCAGCTGGGCGGCGCGCTGCTGCTGCTCGCGCTGGCCGGCGTGCTCAGCGTGCAGCAGCGCCACCTGCTGCAGGTCGACCGCGGCTTCGACACGCACGACCGGCTGGTGCTGGGCTTTGAAACCGACCCCGACAAGGTGCCCAGCCTCGACCGCTTCGCCGCGGCGCTGGATCGCAGTCCGGCCGTGCGCCACTGGGCCTTCAGCATGGAGCGTCCCGCGGCCGACGTCGAGGCCAGCCGCCAGCTGACCGAAGGCATCGTCGGACACCGGCAGATGCTGCGCATCAGCCGCGTCTCGCCCGGCTTCTTCGACACCTACGGCATGACCATCCTCGCCGGCACGCCGCGCTTCTCGGCGGCGGAGGACAACGTGGTGATCGACGCCAAGGCCGCGCGGCTGCTTGGCTTTCCGACCCCGCAGGCGGCCGTCGGCGCACTGCTGCACGGGGGCGTCTGCCACGAGGCCCGTTGCGCCAGCGACGGCGGCTTCGACCAGTTGGGCGGCGGCACCCAGCGCGTGGTGGCCGTGGTCAAGGACGTCACGATGGAATCGGGCCACGACGCGCCCCGGCCGCAGGCGTTCCTGTTGACGGATCGTCCGATGTGGAACGTGACCGCCACCGGGCCCGACCCGGCGGCGCTGCGCCAGGCGCTGGAGTCGGCCTGGGACGCGCACGGGCTCAAGGTGCCGCACGAATTCCAGTGGGCCGACGACCAGCGGGCGTCCGTCTATCGGCAGGAGGCGCAGCTCACGACGGTGGTGGCGACGGTGTCGCTGCTGGCCGTGGCCGTGGCCATGCTCGGGGCCTACGCGATGGTGGCCGATACGCTGCGGCGCCGTCGCACGGAGCTGGTGCTGCACCGGCTGCATGGCGCGGATGACACCGCCATCGCCGCGCAGGTGGCACGCGAGTTCGGGATCCCGCTGGGGGCCGCCGCCGCCGTCGCGCTGCCGCTGGCGAGCGCGATCGGCTGGCACTACCTGTCGGGCTATCACGAGCGGGCCGCGCTGTGGGTGGGGCTGGCGGCGCCGTTGATCGCGGCCGTGATCCTGACGACGCTCGTCACCGCGCTGGCCTCATTGCGCCACGTGCGCCAGGCGCTGGCGCTGCAGCCGATCGAGGCGCTGGCCTGAAGAGGTCAGTCTGCGCGGCGCGCCGCCGCGATCGCTTCATGGGCCGCGCAAAGCGACGGCTCGTCGAACGGCAACGCGAGCTCCGTCATCGACTCCTCCAGTTCGCCGACGACGCGATCGAGCTCCTCGAGCACGAGGGTCAGCTCGAGAACGGAAAGGGGCCGGCCGCAGGACTTCTCGGTCCCCGCGGGATGGTCTGGATTCGACGATGGGTTGGACATGCCCGAACTCCTGCACGCCGACAATGGCGCACGAGGCCCCTGGCATTCAGCGCGCCCGGACGCGGGGCACGCAGCAGGGCACGCGAGTTGCCGAACGAAGAGGTTGCGTTCCGCGCGACCGTCTCAATCGGACGCCGCGGGCGTGTCGAACAGCGTCGGGTCGGCCAGCAGGTCGTGCGTCTCGGCGTGCTTGCGCATGTAGGCACGGAACACCTCGCACTGCGGGACGACCTTGAGGCCACGCTCGCGCACCGAGGCCAGCGCGAACTCCACCAGCTCGCGCGCGATCCCGCGCCCGCGCAAGGCCTCCGGCACCACCGTGTGGATGAAGGTGATCACGTTGCCGGAGATCGAGTAGGTGGCGACCGCGGCGTGGCGGTCGACGATCATCTCGAAGCGGCTGGCCGCAACGTTGTCATGGATGGCGGGGCGAGCGGCGGCTGTCATGGAGCAAGTCCTGCAAGGCGAGGCGTCGATTCTCGCCGGGGTCGCAAGGCCCTGCCCGGAAGTTGTCATAAAGTCGCGTGCACGCGAGGCGTCCCGGCGGCAAGACCGGCGCCCTCGCCTTGTCTGTACGGGGAGGAACATGAACGACTTCATCGGCGCGCGTCGCCACGCCCACTGGCATCGGCTCCTGACGGGCGCCCTTCTCGCGCTGGGCCTGCAGGGCGTGCACGCCGCGGAGGGCCACTGCGCCATCCGGATGCTCGAAATGCCCGTCAAGATGGACGGCAGCCGCGCGGTCGCCACCGTGGGCATCAACGGGACGACGGTGCCACTGGTCGTCGACACGGGCGCCTTCTTCAGCATGCTCAACGACGCCGCAGCCGCGCAGCTCAAGCTCAAGCTGCACCCCTTGCCCTTCGGCATGCAGATCCAGGGCGTGGCAGGCAGGGTCGAGGCACATGCGACGACCGTGGACCACCTGCAACTGCTGAAGGGTGACCTGCCCGACGTCGATTTCGTCGTCGGCGGCAACGAGCTGGAGGTCGGCGCTATGGGCCTGATGGGCCGCAACATCCTCGGATTCACCGACACCGAGTACGACCTCGCGCACGGTGTCATCCGATTCATCGTCGCGAACGACGATTGCGCCAAGGCCAACATGGCCTACTGGGCCGGCGACACCCCGGTCTCCGAGGTCGAGCTGGTGCACGAGTTCCGCCAGAAGTCGCCCGCCATCCGCGCCTTGGTCGAGCTGAATGGCCACAAGATGCTCGCCCTGTTCGACACCGGGGCGACCACGGCCGTCTCGCTGAGTGCCGCCCACCGGGCCGGCGTCAAGGATGCCGACATGACGCCGTCCGCGCAGGTCCGCGGCGCCGGACGCGGCAAGGTCCAATCGTGGACCGCGCCGTTCGACCGGGTCGAGCTTGGCGGCGAGGCGGTGCTCCACAACCGCTTGCCGGTCGCCGACTTCGAGCTGTCGGACTCCGACATGTTGATGGGGATCGACTTCTTCCTGTCGCACCGCATCTACGTGTCGAAGAAGCGCTCGCGCATGTTCTTCACTTACAACGGCGGCCCGGTCTTCGCGCTCAACGTCGAGGCTCCGCCCGCCGCCGCTGCCGCGGCCTCGGGTGCGTCCGCGGGTGTGGCGCCGGCGGAGGCCTTGACGGCCGACGAGTTCGCCCGGCGCGGCGCGGCATCGCTGGCGCGCGGCGACCTGGCGGCGGCGCTGGCCGATCTCGACCGCGCCTGCGCGATGGAACCCGGCAACGCCGGGTTCTTCGCGGCGCGGGCCCAGGTGCACATGAAGCAACTGGATTTCGACCCGACGCTGGCCGACCTCGACACCGCCCTGCGCCTCGATCCCTCGCAATCCACCGCACGCATGCAGCGTGGCTGGATGCGCCTGTCCCATGGCGAACCGCAGCGCGCCCTGGAGGATCTGGCCGAGCTGGACAAGACACTGGCGCCCCAGGCGCAATTGCGCGCCGAGATGGCGCGCCTGTACGGCGCCCTCGGCAAGCCCGAGCAGGTGATCGCGCAGTGGACCCAGTGGATCACCGCCCATCCGCACGACATCGCGCTCGAGAACGCCAGGAACGGTCGTTGCTGGGCGCGCGTGGAGCTCGGCATCGACCTGGACAAGGCCCTGGACGACTGCGACGACGCTGTCGATGCCGACCCGAAGAACCCCTCCTACCTGGACAGCCGGGCCTGGGTCTACCTGCGCCAGGGCAAGCTGAAGAAGTCGCTGGCCGATTTCGACCGCTCACTCTCGATCAAGCGCGATGGCGCATGGTCGCTCTACGGGCGCGGCCTCGTGTACCTGGGCCTGGGCGACGCGGCTCGCGCCAAGGCCGACCTGGAAGTCGCGCGCAAGGCCGATGCGAACATCGATGCGCAGGTCAAGAAGGCCGGGCTGCCATCGGCGCCCGCGGCCACGCCTTAACGCCGCGCCGCCATGGCCTTCTTGCCGGCCGCGGGCCGGGCCGCATCCTGCGCTGCGGTCTCATTGGCATGCTCGAGCCACTGCAACGCGTCGATGTAGCCGACGAAGCGTTCGAGGTACTCGGGCGACAGTTCGTGCATCAGCGTCAGCGAACGATGCACCAGGTGCTGCGAGTTGAGCGGGCCGGCATTCTCGGGCAGCGACGCGCGCGACTGCGCGAGGCGCTGTTCCGCGCTGAGGCGCGACCAGGTGCGCTTGAAGAAGTGCAGCGTCTTCGGGTCGGTGGCGGGCCCGGCGGGCGCCTTGTCCGCCGCGCCGTCGCGCGACGTCGAGGGGGCAAGCACCGGCCCGGACTTCCGGCGCGAAGCCTGCGCCACGAGTTCGGCGAGCACACCCGGTCGCGGACCCGGCAAGGCGAGCCCCGTCCTGGAATCGTTCGGGCGCGAAAGCTTTTCCAGCAGCGCCGCCAGCTTGTCGTCGATCACGCGTCGCGCGGCGCCCGCGTGCGCGCGGGCGCGCCGTGCGAGGGATTCGGCGAGGCGGAACCGCACCGGGTCGCGACGATCGACGCCGCGTTCGCGCAACGCGTCGAACAGGGCCGCATCGGCCGGCGACGATGGCGACGGGCCTGGTTCGTCAGGCATGCGGCGCACTCGCGACGGGCCGGGCCGCATCCGCACGCTTGGGGCGCGGCGTCGGCGCCATCTCCACGCGGCGATTCTTCGAGCGCCCGTCCGCATCGGTGTTGTCGGCCACCGGCTGCTCGGAGCCGAAGGCCGCGGCGAAGATATCGGAGGACGGCACGCCGTCCTCGATCAGCGCACGCGCGACGGTCAGCGAGCGCTGGGCCGACAGTTCCCAGTTGTCGGCGAACTGGTGGTTGCCGCCACGCACCTGGCGGTCGTCGGTGAATCCGCTGACCATCAGGATCTCGTCGCGCGCCTTCAGGAAGGTTCCGATCGGGGCGGCCAGCGTCTTCAGCAGCGCGCGGCCGTCGGGCTGCAATTCGGCGGAGTTGAACGCGAACAGCACGCTGCCGTTGATGTCGATGCGGCCGTGGTCGATGGTGACGCGGCCGGCGGCGAGCGGCACAGCCAGCGCGCGTTCGAGCGCGGCGCGGCGCTGCTCGTCAAGCTGGTGCTGCCTGATCTCGTCCTGCAGCCGGGTCACGAGCTCCAGCTGCGACGCGAGCGCGAACAGCAGGATCAGCACGAACGCGCCGAGCAAGCCCGCCATCAGGTCGCCGAAGACGGCCCAGACCTGCGTGGAGGCCTCCACGCCGTCGGCGTCGATCTCGACGTCGCCCGCCGTCACGCCAGCGCCTCCGCGGCGCGACGGCCGGCCAGGCGCTGCAGTTCCTCGATGATCTGCTTCTGCGACAGGATGCTGAGGTCGATCACCTCGCGCGCCTGCGCCACGTAGTACGCGAGCTGCTCGTCGCTGCGCGCCATCTGCGCGCTCAAGGCACCGTCGATGCGTTCGAGGTGCGCGCCGAGCTTGTCGTTGGACTCGCTGAACAGCTGCACGGCGAAGCCGAACGCCTCGCCCAGGCTCGCCACCTCGACGGCGCTGCCGGTGACCTGCGCGGCCACGTCGACCAGCTTGCCGGCCTCGGCCTGCACCTGGTCGGCGAAGCGCGCACCCACGCGTTCGAGCACGTCGGCCGACGACGTCACCAGCGCGTCGATCGCGCCGCGCTGCTCGCCGGCCGCGCGGTTCACGCCGTCCAGCAAGGTACCCAGCGTCTCGAGGATGCGGGCGCGCTCGTCGAGCATCGTGTTGTCGCGTGCCATGCTGTCGGCCAGCTTCTGGCGCAGCTCGGAGATGACCTCGGCCGCGGCGCGCGGCGCCTCGGACGCGGCCTGCACCAGGCGCGCGATCTCGGCGATCGTGGCGCGCGCCTGCGTCTCGGCCTGCCCGGTGATGTCGCGCGCGGTGCGCTCCATCGTCTCGACCACGCGTTGCTGTTGCTCCAGCGACTGCGCGCCGGCCTGCTGCCATTGCTGGCGCAGCGACTCGGCCATCGCCTCGAGCGAGCGCGCCATCGCCTCGACGCGCTGCTGGTCGCGCGTGGCCGAATCCGATTGAAGTTCCGCATGCGCCTGCTGCACGGTGGCCAGCAACGACGCCGAATGCCGCTCGAACGTGGCGGCCGCGGCGGCGAGCGCCTGGCCGGTCTCGCCCGACATGCGCGCGTTGGCGCTCTCGTGCTGCGCCACGGCACCGGCCCAGGTCTGCGTGACGCGGCCGACGGCCTCGTCCAGGCGTGCGGCCACGCCATCGACCTGCGCGGCCGCGGCGGCGGACAGTGCCTGCTGCGTGGCCGCGGTCTCGCGCGCCATGCCCGCCAGCGCCGCGGCCATCTCGCCCTGCCAGCCGGCGTGGCGTCGCGCCACGTCATCCAGCAGCGTGGCGGAACGGGTCTCGAAGGTCTGCGCGAAGCGTTCGTGCGACGTGCCCAGCGTGGCCGTGAGCTCCTGGCCGGCGCGTTCGTGGCGCGCCACCAGCGCCTGCCAGGCATCTGCCACCGTCGTCGTGCTTGCCTCGAAGCGCGCGGACAACTGGTCGAGCTGGCCCTGCATCGTGCCGGCCAGCGCCGCGTGCAGCGCGGACGTCTCGCGGGCGATGCCGGCCAGCGTGGCCTCGGCCACCGGGCGGATCGTCTCGCCCGCGATGCGCGCGCCTTCGGTCAGGCTCGCCTGCAACGTGCGATCGACCGACTGCGCAAGGCCGGCGTAGGCCGCCTCGGCCTGGCCCTGGAAGCGCTCCTGGCTCGCCAGCAGGCGCGCGTCGGCCGCCTCGGCTTGCTTGGCCATCGTCTCCATCATCGCCTTGAGCGTGTCGACCAGCGTCGGCATCAGCTCCGCCTGCTTCTGCAGCAGGCTCAGCGACTCCTCGCGCTGGTGCGCCACCGAGAACACGCGCAGCGTCGTCGCGATGCGTGCGTCCAGGCGCTGCGCCACCGCCACGCGCTCGCGACGGGACAGGGCCGACAGCAGGCCCAGCGCGGCGGACGCGGCGACGCCAGCCACCGACGTGCCGAACGCCAGGCCCAGGCCCTTGACGGGGGCGATCAACGAGTTGCGCACGGCCACCAGGTCGGTGGCGGTCTCGAGCGCGGCGCCGGTGCCGCGCAGCGTCAGGATCATGCCCAGGAACGTGCCCAGCATGCCCAGCAGCACCAGCAGGCCGGCCAGCGTGGGCGCCAGCGAGGGGCCGGGCAGCGCCACGGGCTCGCCTTCGACGCGGCGACGCACCGCGGGTCGCAGACCGGCAGGCACGCGCTCCAGCCACGCGCGCAGGCTGGCCAGCGATTCGGGCAGCTCGTCGACGGCCAGCGCGAGCGCGTCGGTGGCCTGCTTGAAGCGATGCAGCTCCAGCACGCCCATCAGATAGAAGGCGCCGATGAGTGCGGTGATGACCAGCGCGAGCGGGTTGGTGAGCACATAGCCCGCGCCGACCCAGGCGATGACGGCCAGGCCCGCGAGGGCGGCGGCGTGGCGAAGGAATTGATTCATGGGCGATCGGACAGTGACTTGCGGCAGGCCTCGAGCAGGCCTTCGACGGGTTGCAGGCGGAGATCCAGTTCGGCGAGCAACAGGCCGCGCATCTCCTGGTGGAACCGCTCCAGCCACGGGCCGGGCCGGGAAGCGCTATCGGGCGACGCGACATCCTGCTGCGCGCCACGCCAGTGATCGAAACGCGGCTCGAGCCGACCCGCGACGGTGGCCAGCAGCGCGCGTTCCTGCGCGCCGACGACCTGCTCCATCACCGAGTCCAGCTCCGCCAGCTTGGCCAGCGCCGGCGACCGATCGGCCAGCGTCGAGCGCAGGCGTCGACGCAAGGGCACGATCTGCGTCTCCATCGCCAGCTGGCACTTCGTGTAGCGCTGGCGGAAGGTGGCGAAGTCGACGGGCATCTCGGTGGGCGCGACCGTTCCGGCCAGTGGACGGCCGAAGCGGCGCGGCTCGACACCGCCGGCGGGCGCGTCGGCGATCAGCTTCGCGAGCGCGGCACGCACGCGCGCGAACTCGCGCTCGTCCGCGCCGAGCGCGCCGAGTCCGCCGAAGGTGGGCACATCGGATGGCGCACTCGCATCGCTCAACGCCGCCGACAGCGAGAACGCGTGGGTCCAGTCGAACCAATGGGCGAGCCGCTGCGCAAACGCGTCGGGTGCCTCGGAAGCGGGGACATCGTTCAGTGCGGCCAACGTTCGGATGAACGTCGAACCGGTGAGAGGGGAGCGGCGCGCGTCGCGCGCCAGGCTGGCAGACACTGTCGCAGTGGAAAAAAGGGCGGAGTCTACTCTCGTTCGGGCGGCGGACCGGGGGGCGATTTGTGGTACGCCAGGGGCGTTCGCGGCCATGGATCAGCAGCGATATTCGAGCGCCGAGGTCCGGAGAACTCGCCTGGACGTGCGTCGTCGATCGGGTTCGCTCGACGCAACGGGTTTCCAGGCGCACGCGGCCAAACTGAAAACAGAATGAACGGTCGCGTGAGATCGATACCACTTCGAATAATTTCACGCAGTACTCGGATACTACGGGCCCGCAGATTCCGCAAACCGGTGCCAGGTCCTGCCCGACAACTGCGGCCCCGATTTCTCGACAAGCCCGCGCGATATCAAATGTCGCCAGCTTCGCAAACCCTTCGGCCTCGGGGATCCATTCGTTCAGCGTTTGACGCGCATAGGCACCTGGTCACGTCCGCGCGAGGAGATGCCGTGGCAGGCCCCTCACCAGAAGCGCCGGCGGAATGCGACAAACCCGATCCCGAGCATTGCGAACGCGAATGTCGACGGCTCCGGCACCACAGCCGGGGGAACGAGTTGTCCGCGGATCTCGCCCGACGGATTCTCCAGGGATCGGGCTACGGATCTATCGGGCGCTCACAAAGGCCATCAGCGCATCCCCCACCGACCGATCGTCGCTGTGGATCGAATAGGCCTCCGACATGTGACTGTGGCCTGCAAAGACGGCGGTCTGGAAACCCGTTCCCGCCTTGCGCAGCCCCTCACGAAGCAGGTCCGCCTGCTCCTTGAACTGCGGTGGATCCAACTCCGCACTGCCCACCCACAACGGCACGCGCGAGGCCAGCAAGCCATCGAGCGACGAGCGCTGCGCGTACTTGTCGACGTCCGTCCCGAAATAGCCGGCGTAGGTGGGCGATTTGCTCACCAACTCCGGTGTGATTCGATACGCCCCCGACAGGAGCATCGCACCGGCAAGGCCTGATCCAGCCACGCGGTGGAACTCGGGCCGTGCGACGTATGAAGCGACGTGTGACGCGCCGGCCGAGTGCCCGAAAAGGTAGACGCGCGCCGGGTCGCCGCCTCGGCGCGCGATGTTGTCGCGTATCCAGTTGATGGCTTGGCCGATGTCCTGCGCGCCGGACGGCCAGGCGTTCTTCGGTGCCAGACGGTAGGTCATGTTCACGCCCACCATGCCGTGACGTACCGCCCACAGCATCACGTTGTCGTAAAACGGACTGCCGGGGCCCGTGCGTCGATTGCCGCCGACGAAGGCCCCGCCATGTACGAACACGAGAACCGGCCTGGCCTTGCCGCCATCTCCCGCGGGTACGAACACGTCCAGCAGGTTGCGCTCGTCCGGGCCATAAGCGACGTCTCGCTCCACGCCGACGTTCGCATACGGTTCCTTCTCCGCGACGCGGGGAGCGTACAAGGCCGCGGTCGCAGCGGGATTGATCACCGGACCGATGGCGATGAGCTGTTGCGCCAGCTCTGGCGGCATTTGAGCCGAGGCGACGCTGCCCGCCAAGCTCAGGACCAGCGCAAGCATCCGTCTCGTCGTTGCAGTCATGGGGACTCCTCTCGAAGCCGCAGAAGGGGCCAAGGTGCAACCGCCGAGCAGTCGACACCCGGCAGCGGATATGAGAACTCGCCGAAGAATCCGGCGGCGGCCGAATTTCGCCAACAGCACACCCAAGCCCGTGATGAGAATTGCCAGGCTTGCCGGCTCTGGTACCGGACTGGCGACGAAGCCGTGATTGCCGGTCGCGTCGCTGAATGCGCCCACGATGCGACCGCTGTTGTCGATGCCGTAGGCGCCCGTTCCAGTGTTTGCGAACGGCACGTCGACGGTGGCGAAAGTGGACCCCGTCTCGAGGAAGCCGTGGGTGAGCCCGGCCGCGTCGGCGTAGCTGCCGACGATGGCGCCGCCATTGTTGATGCCGCTCGCGTCGGTGATCGGGGCCCCGGGAAAGTCGATCAGCGACACCACGCCGCCCGTCATCACATAGCCGTGCCGGGAGGTCGTCGACGGCGATGGATAGCTTGTCCACGCATCGCCGATCACCTGACCGATGTCGTTGATGGCGGTGGCCTCGGAGAAGGCGAAGCCCGGCACCTCGATGCTCTCGAACGTGGAACCCGTCTTCATGAAACCGTGCGCGTCCACACCGCTGACGGTGTTGAAGCCCCCGACGATGCGGCCCGCATTGTCGATGTCCCACGCGGCCGACAGGGCGGCGCCGGGGTAGTCGACCGTCTCGTAAATTCCAGCGCGCAACAGGAAGGCATGTCGGCCCGATGCGTTGTCGAAGACCCCGACGACGTCACCGGCGTCGTTGAGACCCCAGGCATAGGTCAGGGACGCACCGGGCACATCGATGACGTCGAACGTCGTCCCGTCATAGCGGAAACCGTGCGCGCCCTTGGCGTCCACGAACGTGCCGACCACATGGCCGGCACTGTCGATGTCGTTGGCGACCGTCCCGGAGGCGCCGGGAACGTCGAGGACGGTGAACGCGTAAGGACTGGCCCACGCACTGGCGGCCATGACAAGCGGCGCGCCGAGCACCATGAACTTGAACCAGCTTGAAACCCTTTGCATGACCGTCTCCCGGATGTTGGATGCGTCGATGCACAAGGCTAGGTCGGCCGGCGTTACGGATGGGGTACGGATCGGCGCCTCGTTCGAGTCCGCTGGATGGCGGCGCCGAACCCGCGGCGGATGGCGGGGAACCGGGTCAAGTCGCTGCCGCCAGCACCAGGTGCAGCGCCTGGGTCTCCGCGGTGGGACTGACGCCCAGCCGGCTCAGCAGCGATTGGCGGCAGCGCTGATACACCAGCAGCGCTTCGGGCCGTCGTTCGAGCCTTGCGTAGGTGCTCATCAGGCGCCGGTAGAAGATCTCAGCCAGTGGCTCGACCTCGATCGCTCGCACGTAGCAGTCAGCCGCCGCCGCGTCGTCGCCTTCATGCTCGAGCAGGTGGCCGAGCCGCTCCGCCATGCGTATGTACTGCGCCCGCAGGCGTTCGCGGAAGGTCACCGCCCAGGCCGCCGACTCGCCGGGCAGGAACAGGCCGCGGTAGCGATTCAGCCCAAGCCAGAGCGAATCGCGGTCGGCCAGCCGAGGGTGGTGCGCGGCGCGGTCGAAGGCCAGGCAATCGGCCCACAGGTAGCGCGGATCCAGATGAAGCTGGCGGCCCTCCAGCCGCACCGCCTCTTCATGCCGCAGCATCTTGCGCAACCGGTGCAAGGTCGTGCGCAGCGCCTGGTCGGCGGCGTCGCCTTCGCTTTCGGGCCACAGCGCGTCGGCCACGTGATCCTGGCTCACGACCAGCCCGCCGCTGGCCAACAGGCACTTCAGCAACTCCAGCGGCTTGCTCTGCGCCTTTCCGTTAGCGCGCAGCGGCACGCCGTCCCGCAGCAGCTCGAAGCGCCCCAGCGTATAGACGCGGATCGGCCACGGCCATGCTTCGGCCGCCGTGGCGGGGTCGGGCGGGCTCAGCCCGTGGCGGCGAATCTGGCGCTGGACGTGATCCACTTCGATGCCGGCAGCGAGCGCCCGATCGTACAGGCGCGCACTCGCCGTCGGGCCGGCCATCAGCCACGTCGCGCCGTCCATCGCGCGGCTCAGCGCCAGCGCTTCGGCCAGGCGGTCCAGCCCCGGCCGGTCGGCACCATCCTGGAAGGCGGCGACAGCACGCACCTCGAGGCACAGGTATTCGATGGCGCGCCAGCCGGCGGCGCGCGCAATGGCCTCGGCGTCGTCGATGTGCCCGGCCCATTCTTCGGTGTCTCCGCTGCCGAGCAGTGCGCGCGCCAGGTCGACGTGGCAGTGGGCGACGAGCACCGGCATGCCAGACTCTTCTGCCATGCGAGCACCACTGCGCGCGAACTCGAGCGCCTGAATCCAGTTGCCGCGCTGCGCGGCGGCATTGCAATGCAGATGGGAATAGAAGGCGCCGGTGACCTGGGCATGGCTGCCCATGCTGCCGCCCATCGATGCCATCCATGTCTCGGCCTCGACGGTGTCGCCGGCCACCAGGCAGCAGCGGGCCATTTGTGCCGTCAGCAGGAAGTCGAAACCCTGCAGGCCGCTGCGCCGTGCCACTGCCAGCCCGTCATCCACCGCCGTGCGGCACGGCGCGGTTTCGCCCTGCACCGAGTGGTACAGCCCGAGCGCGCAAGACCAAAGGATGTAGATGATAGGCGACGCCGGATCGGCCCAGGGACCGAGGCGTTCGATGACGCCACGCGCTTTCGCGGTTTCGCCACGCCAGAGAAACCAGATGATCAGGTAGCCGCCGAGCAGCACCGACAGGTCGCCGTCGGCACTATCGAACAGCGCCGGCGCGCGCTCTGCCCACGCCGGCAGCAAGGGGTGCTGCGGCTGGCGGTGCAGCAGCGTGCCCATCCCGCAGTAGGTGCGCAACTCGACCGCGCGCGAAGGAAACTCCGGATGCCGCGAACGCAGGCGCTCGAATTCGCTGATCCACCCGTCGGCACGCGAGAAGTCCCCCCATTCGAAGAAGAAGCTCTGGACCGCGCCCGCCCAGGTGGAGTACAGCCCGACCGCATCGTTGTCACGCTGAAAGCCGGCGTAGGCGTGTCCGAAGTCGATGCGCGCCGCTGCGGCGTCGAACGGCAACTGCGCGACGGCGCGCCAGTGAAACAGCCAGGGCCAGCTCTCGAACGCCGTTTCGGGCAGTGCGCCCAGCCACTGTGCCAAGGTGCGGTGCCGCCCTGCCGCGATCAGCGCCGGCGCCTCTCGCTGCGCGAGCGATGCGAGCTCGTCGCTGGCCCGTGCCTCGCGATAAAGGCCGGCCGCAACGTCGGCCTGGCCTGCTTCGTCCAGCAAGGCCGCGGCACGGCACTGGTACGTACGCCAGGTTTCGGCGGGCCAGCGCCGGGCGGCACGGTTGAGCAGGAAGGCGCGGAAGAGCGCGTGGTACTCATAGACGGCATGGACCCCGTCAGCCGCACTGCTGGTGTGGTCTGGGGCGATTCGGCCGCGCCCGACGACGAAGCAGTTCTGCCGATGCAGGCCCGCCAGCACGAGACCGACTGCCGGGTCGCCGGCCATCTGCTCGGCGTGCGCCAGCGTCATTGTCGGCAGCAGCGCGGTGCGCAGCAGAGCGTCCTGCAGCGACCCCTCGAAGCGCTCGAACAGTTCGGTCGCGAAGTAGTCGAACAGCAGTTGCTGGTTCTGCGCACGGACCGAGGGCTGACCGGGATCACTGCCCTCGGCCAGCAGCAACGTGAAGCCGGCCAGCCAGCCGTCTGTCTCCGCGACGATTCGGTCGACATGTTGCAGATCGGGCATGCAGGCCGCGGGCAGCGCGCGCGCAGCCGCCAGGGAGCGGCCTTCTTCCTGCGTGAGCTTCAGGTCTCGCCCTTCGAGCAGGGCCAGTCCTTCGTGCAGCCGCAGGCGTGCGTACACAGGAGGCGGCTCGGTGCGGCTGAGCACCAGCAGGCTGATGCCGTGCGGCAATGAAGCAGCGAGCTCGTGGATCACACCGTGCAGTGGTGAATCCGTCGGGATCTGCTCGTAGTTGTCGAGCACCAGCACCGCGGGCCGCTCGATCGCGTCCGCGATGGCCGCGGCATAGCCCCGCGTGAAGGTCATCAGGCCGGGTAAGTACTCCGGCGTCAATGTCGGCAAGGCCGGTTCGCCACGCGTTGCAGCGTGGCGCACCGCCAGGCCGAGGTAGTGGAAGAAAGTGGCGGGGTCGCCGTCGTCGGCATCGAACTGATACCAGAGGTCGACGCCGCCTCGCTGCGCGAGGTAGCTGCTGGCGAGCGTCGTCTTGCCGGCACCCGGCGCACCGGTCACCCAGACGACAGGGACCTGACGCATGCTGTCCAGGCGTTCGAACAGGCGCTGGCGGACCATCGGCCGATTGCCATGCGGACGCGAGACCTTGGCGGGGGCGTCGGGTGGGTTCTTCATGGTCGACTTGTCCCTGTCGCGGACCACATGTCTTCGCCTGCATGGTGCACCGCGACACCGGCGGCCGCATCCCTCTTGCAGGTGACGTCAGCTGCCGGCGCCGCGTCGCACCACTCGCCGGGAGTATGGCGCAAGGCCACGCGACGCGTTGGTGCCAAAGCCCGGATCCGCCGGGTTCGCTGGCCTATGGCTTGATCGGCGTCAGGACAAACGGGCCTGCAGTGCCGTTGGGCCGCTTGAGGAGGTCATGCTCCGTGCACAGGATCGTGCCGACCACGTGGCCGCTTTCGGGAATGAAGAAGCCCTTGATGCGGTTGACCGAACCCAGGCCCTTGCCGATCAGTGTGACCGACGCGAGACAGGCTTCGGTGGCGGGAACGATGGCCCCCGACACCTCGAGAACGACGCCGGGTGCAAACGTCAACGTGCCTGACACCGTGCCGTCGGCGCTGGTGCAGGCGAGCAGGACGCCCTTCGGTGACCAGGTGGTCGCGAGCTCGGGTTCGCCGACGACCTCTCCCTTGTCGACGACGATGGGGTCGTGACGAAAGCTTCGATAGGACCAACTTCCATTCAGGCTTGTGTTCATGCTGGATCTCCGTGAGTGGTGTGCCATGTGAAGGCATGTCAGCTTGAGCGCGGAGACGTTACGGACGTGGTACCGATCGACGATTTGTCAGAGGGTCTGCGCGAGAAACCCCACGGCTTCCTCGCGCGAGGTCGCGAGCGCCGCGCCATGGAAGCCGTGGCCCTGCCCCTCGTACAGCGAGAACCGGTAGTCCCTGCCCTTTCGCTTGCCCGCGGCTTCGAGCTGGGCAACCAGACGCTGCGACTCGCCGGGCGGCACCAGCGTGTCGTCGCAACCGTGGACGATCAACACCGGCGGCAGCGTCGCCCAGCGGCTCTCCAGCCCTTGCGTCGGCCCGAAGAAGTCGACGACGCAACGTGGCTGCGCCGCCGACGGCGGATCCATCGCCAGGCTGAGTACGAGGTTCGCCCCGAGCGAGAACCCCAGCAGGCCGAGGTGCGCGGGGTCGAATCGCGGATCGACGGCCAGCACGGCCAGCGCATCGCTGCAGGCCTGCCGCCAGGTGGGCCGCAGGCGTTCGATCTCTTCGAACACACCGGCCCCCGGCGGGGTGCCCGTCGCCTCGAGGTAGTGCGGTATCGCCGTCGCTATCCCGCGCGCCGCGAGCGCATCCGCAAACGACGCGATGTCGGCGTCATACGGAGGCTGCAGGCCGAAGCTGCCGTGCAGCAGCAGCACGGCGGCACATCGGACAGCGCCCCCACTCGGCATCAGGATCTCGAGGGGCACGCTGTGGCCGCCGCTCTTGAAGTGCTCGATCGTCTTGGTCATGAAGGACTCCCTGGATATCGATGAGAACGCCGACGCCCGCGGTCTGACAGGAGTTCGTCATGCACGCTCGCCGGCAACGAAGGATCGCTCCCGCGGCGTTACAGATGGCGTACCGATCAGCCCGCGCAAGCAAGGGATCGGGGCGCGCGAACAGGCCGAGGCAGGCCGACGTCTCGATCAGGCGGCGCTACAGCGCCTCGACGCCCTGCGCCGGCCTGAACACCTGTGTCGGGTCATAGGCCGCCTTCACCTGCCGCAACCGCGCGTAGTTCGCGCCGTAGTAGGCCTGCTGCCAGTTCGCCAGCCGGGGATCCAGGTAGTTCTGGTAGGCCTCGCCGCTGCTCCACGCAGCCATGGTCGAGCGCAGGCCGCTGACGATGTCCTGCGCCTGCGACACCTGCGCCGGAGACACCGCGGACGCGGACGCGATGTAGTACTGCGCGCTGAACACCGCGTTGCGGTGGACGAACGCCGTCGCGTCGGGCGCGACGCGGGCGATGGCACCGCCCATCAGGTCCATGATGGCGAGGACGCCGCCGCCCGCCTGCAGCGATTCCATCTGCCGCAGCATCGCCTGGATGCCATCGGACGGCAAGGTCGTGTCGAAGAAGTCGGAGCTCGCGACGAAGGCCGCGCGGGCGATGCTGCCGTCCGAGGTCTCGCTGGCCAGGTGGCACTGCGAGATCGACCGGCTGCCGCAGCTCGCGAGAATCGCGGCGTGGAACGTCCTGGCGACGCTGCTCTGCGCCGTGGGCGTCGCGCCCGCCGCGGCCAGGAACTGCGCCCAATACGGCGCGAAGTCGGCCGGGGTGCCGATGAACAGGCCCCAGACCTCGATCACCGGCGTGGCGCTCGCGGAGCCCGTGGTGCCCAGCAGAAGGCCGGACCAGATCGTGTCCGGCAACGTCTGCGGCCACGCCTGCCACGCGGCGAACACCGTTGCGGCGTCGGCCCACGCGAATTCGGCCGAGAACGTCGTCACGTCACTGGTGGCGAAGGTGTTGAACGTCATCGAGGTCACGATGCCGAAGTTGCCGCCGCCGCCGCCGCGCAGGGCCCAGAACAGGTCGGCGTGGGTGGTGGCGTCGCAGGTGACCACGCTGCCGTCGGCCAGCACCACCTGCGCGGAGACGAGGTTGTCGCACGTGAGGCCATAGGCGCGGTCGACCACGCCGATGCCGCCGCCCTGCGTGATGCCCGCGATGCCGATCGTGGGACACGAGCCGGACGGGATGCACACGCCCTGGCTGGCCAGCTGGTCGTAGATGTCCACCAGCTTCGCGCCGGCGCCGATGGTGGCGGTGCCACTGCCGATGACGACAGCGTTCATCGGGCCGACGTCGATCACCATGCCGGTGGTCGCGGAGTTGCCCGTGTAGCCGTGGCCGCCGGAACGCGCCGTGAGCGCCAGGTTGTTCTTGCGTGCGAACGCGAGCGCCAGCGCCACGTCGTTGGCCGACGCGCAGCGCACCAGCGCCTGCGGCACGGTCGCGTCGAAGACCATGTTGAACACCGGCGCGGCCGCCGCGAACCCCGCGGCACCGGGCAGCAGCACGCTGCCCTGCATCCCGCCGGCCAGCGCGGCCCAGTCCGGGTCGGCGGGCGGCGGCGGCGCGGAGGAACCGCCGCCACTGCCGCAACCGCTCAATCCGAGCGCCGTCGCCGAGCCGGCTGCGGCGATGAAATGCCTACGATCCAAGTTCTCCTCCCGGGGGTGCGGATGAGGGGACCCCGGCAAGCGACAGGCCGGCAGCGGCAGGATTCTCGGGAGACGGCTCGATCATCGGCGCCACCATAGCCTTGCCGGTGCGGCGAGTGTCACCAAAGATGCGGGCCACCGGACCGCGCCCCGAACGACTGACGGTGCGAGCCGGTCTGCTCGACGGCAGCGCCCCGGGATTCGTCACTCCCTGGGCAAGACAGCGGTCACTGCAATACCTGCAAGGTCCGCTCGATGCGGTACTCCTGGGTTTCCCCGGCGCCCTTCGCGCTGCCCTTCTCCTCGTCGTTCGTCGCGACCAGTCGATCGCCGACGACCGCATAGCTGCGGCGTTCGTCGGAATGCTGCTCGAAAGTCACCACGACGAAAGCACGGCCGGAGACGTCGAAGTGGCGCAGGCTCGCGAGCGGCGTGCCGTCGGCGCCGATCCAGACGCTCAGGACCAGCTTGAAGTCGCGCACGTACTTGCGGTCGCCTTCGGGCAGGCGATCCAGGCTGCCTTCGAACTGCAGCTTGCGGGCCGGCTTGCCACCCCAGGCTTCGGCCGTCTCGCCCTTGAACTGCGCGTCGTCGATCTCGCGCTGCAGCGCGGGCGCCGCCGACGACAACGCGCGCAGCTCGTTGAAGCCCAGTTGCGCCAGCCCCTGCGACAGCGGCTTTGGTGCGGACTTGTCCTTGACCGCCGCGCGCGACTCGGCGTCGGCGTGCGCCAGCAACTCGTGGCTGTAGAGCGGCTGGAGTCCGCGCGGGCCGTCCTCCAGGACGATCGTGGCCTGGCCCTGCGTCTCCTTGGCGTCCTTGCCTTCTCCGGTGCGCCGCCAGTCGCGCGCCTGCGCGTTCGCCTTCAGCGGTGCCTGGCCCGGCAGGCGGGCGAGCGCTGCGCGCAGGTCCGCCTGCCCGTCGGCGCGGGCGACGCCGCAGGTCGCCAGGAGCAGCACGAGCAACAGGGAGGGAGCAGTGTTCTTGAGGGTCATTTCATGCGCAGGTTGTTCGAGGCCGCCGAAGTGTAGACAGCCCGGCCACCGGCCCGGGTCGGGTTTCCGACGAACTGCAGCGGCGCCGGGTCCAGCCGTCCGTCGGGGTGCCCTACCGTCCGTCCACCAGGCGCGCGAAGCCGCTGGCGCGAAAGCGTTCGACGACGAAGTCGACGAACGCGCTCGTCTTGGCCGGCAGCAGGCGGCGCGACGGGTAGTAGATCGACAGCGGGCCCGCGTCGCTGTACCAGCCGGGCAACAGCCGCACCAGTTCGCCGCTGGCGATGTGGGCAAACGCGAACGGCATCGGCACCAGCGCAACGCCCAGGCCCTGGCGCGCCGCCAGCGCGATCGCCTCGGGGTCGCTGAAGATCAGCCGGGGCCGGCACGGCACGGGCTGGTCGACGCCGCGGCGCGTGCGCAGCGTCCAGGGCCGCACCCGTCCGGTCGGCGACGAGCGCCGCATGATGCCGTCCACCTGCGCAAGATCGTCGGGCTGCTGCGGCATCGCGCGGCCGGCCAGGTAGCCCGGCGACGCCACCGCCACGATGTGCACCGGCGCGAGTTCGCGCGCCACGACCCCCGGCGTCAACGCGAAGCCGCCGCCCACCGCCGCGTCGAAGCCCTCGCCGACGAGGTCGACGCGGCGATTGTCGAAATGCCAGTCGGGCACGACGGCCGGGTAGCGCTCCAGGAACTCGCCCAGCAGCGGCACCAGGAAGTTGCGGCCCAGCGCCTGGCCCATGCTGACCTTGAGCATGCCGGCGGCCACGTCGTCGTGCTCGCGCACGCCCGCGAGGGCGCCGTCCAGCGCCATCAGCGGATCGCGCACCTGCGCGAGGAAGCGCTCGCCGCGCTCGGTGAGCGCGAGCCGGCGCGTGCTGCGATGGAACAGCCGGACGCCGACCAGCGACTCGAGCCGCGCGACGTTCTTGCTGACCGCCGCGGCCGTCAGGCCCAGGCTGCGGGCGGCGGCCGAGAAGCTGCCGTGCTCGGCGGCGCGCACGAAGGACGTCAGCAGGGACAAGTCGGCCATGGACGATCTTAAACCGTTGGTTGAATCAGATTTCCGCCTCTGGCGACTAGTCACGGGGGCCGCCCATCCCCACACTCGAAAACGCGCACGGCCCTGCGTCGTGATTCGTCCACCCTGCTTGAAAAGGAATTCCCATGCGACTGCCCCTGATCGCCCTGCTGGCCGGCCTGTTGACAGCAACGGTGTCCGGCGCCGCCCGGGCTGAGAGCTTCGAATTTCCCGCCGGATTCACGGCGCGCGACGTCCCGGCCAACGGCACGACCATCCACGTCCGCTCGGCCGGCACCGGCCCGGCCGTCGTGCTGCTGCACGGCTACGGCGAGACCGGCGACATGTGGATCCCGCTCGCCGCGGCCCTGATGAAGGGTCACCAGGTGATCGTGCCGGACCTGCGCGGCATGGGCCTGTCGGCCAAGCCCGCTGGCGGATTCGACAAGAAGACGCAGGCCGCCGACGTCGCCGCCGTGATGGACGCGCTCGGCGCCACCAAGGCGGACGTCGTCGCCCACGACATCGGCAACATGGTCGCGTTCCAGGTCGCGGCGCGCTACCCGCAGCGAGTGCGCCGCCTCGTCCTGATCGACGCGCCGGTGCCCGGCGTCGGGCCCTGGGACGAGGTGCTGAAGAACCCGCTGCTGTGGCATTTCCGCTTCGGCGGGCCCGACATGGAACGCCTGGTGGCTGGCCGCGAGCGCATCTACCTCGATCGATTCTGGAACGAGTTCTCGGCATCGCCGGATCGGTTCACGGAGGCTGCCCGCGTGCACTACGCCGCGCTGTACGCGATGCCCGGCGCGATGCACTCGGGCTTCGCCCAGTTCGCCGCCTTCGACCAGGACGCGATCGACAACCGCGAGTTCCTGGCCCGCGGTGAGCGACTGAAGATGCCCGTGCTCGCCGTCGGCGGCCAGAAGTCCTTCGGCCCGATGATGGCCACCGTCATGCGCGCAGCCGCCGACGACGTGACCGAGGCCCAGGTACCGGACTCGGGACACTGGATCATGGAAGAGAACCCGGTCGCCACCACCAGGCTGGTGACGGCGTTCCTGGCACGCTGAACGGCCGGCCCGCCTTGTTGCGCAACAGCATCGGGGTATTCACTGGTCATCGAGATACGGTAGGGGGTTCATCGAAAGCGTCATGACTTCGTCACGCGCGACACATAACGTCCGCGCTTTTGTCGAATCACGAGAGCTCCGATGACTTTCCTTACCAACGCGACCGATCCGCGCCACCGCGCGCTCGTCGCCTCGCTCGCCGCTGCAGCCACCCTCGCTGCCTGCGGCGGCGACAAGACCACCAACAACGCGCCGGCCGTCGGCACCAGCGTCGCCCTGACGATGATGGAGACGACCGACCTGCATCAGAACATCCTCGGCTACGACTACTACAAGCTCGCCGCCGACAACTCCGTCGGCATCGAGCGCACGGCCACGCTGATCAAGCAGGTGCGCGCGGCCAACACGAACACGATGCTGTTCGACGCGGGCGACATCATCCAGGGCACGGTGCTGGGCGACTACCAGGCGCTCGTCAACAAGGTGCCGTGCACCGACAAGCTGGCGATCTTCAAGGCGATGGACTCGATCGGCTACGATGCCGGCACCATCGGCAACCACGAGTTCAACTACGGCCTGGCGTACCTGGGCCAGGTGACCAACCGCCAGTTCAACGTGCCCAACCTGCCCGCGCCGTCGGCCCAGGCCAAGTGCACCGGCCCGGCCTACCCGCAGGTGCTGGCCAACGTGGTCAGCACGACCGACTCCAAGCCGATCTTCGATCCGTACGTCATCCTGACCAGGAGCCTCAGCGCCACGACGCCGGACGGCAAGACCGTGGTGGTGCCGGTCAAGATCGGCGTCATCGGCTTCACGCCGCCGGCCATCATGTCGTGGGACAAGGGCAACCTGGACGGCAACGTCACGACGACGGGCCTGAAGGAGACGGCCGAGAAGTACATCCCCGAGATGAAGGCCAAGGGCGCCGACCTCATCGTGGCGATCTCGCACGGCGGCCCCGACAACGCGGCCTATGCGGCCACGATGGAGAACGGCAACCTGTACCTGGCCCAGGTGCCGGGTATCGACGTGCTGTTGATGGGCCACATGCACCAGGTGTTCCCGAACGCCGCGAGCACGGTGGGCGCGTTCAACATCACCGGCGTCGACAAGACCGCCGGCACCGTCGCCGGCGTGCCGGCCGTGATGGCCAACTTCTGGGGCAAGAACCTGGGCGTGGTCAACCTGTCGCTGAAGTACGGCGCCACGGGCTGGGCCGTCGACAAGACCGCGACGAAGACCTCGACGCTGTCGACGCAGAACGCCGACAAGAGCTACGTCGCCGCTGACGCCACCATCGCGCCGCTGGTGCAGACCGAGCACCAGGGCACGATCACCTACGTGAAGACGCCCATCGGCACGACCGACTACCGCCTGAGCACGTACTTCGCGGACGTCGGCGACACCACCGCGATCCAGATCGTCAACCAGGCGCAGGCCGCGTACGTGAAGACCTACGTCGCCGCCAACCTGCCGCAGTACAAGACGCTGCCGGTGCTGTCGGTGAGCGCGCCGTTCAAGAGCGGCTTTGCCGGCGGCACCGACTACACCGACGTCGCGAGCGGCAACCTGGCGATCTTCAACGCGGCCGACCTGTACCTGTACGCCAACACCATCCAGGCGGTGGTCGTGACCGGCGCGGACCTGAAGGCCTGGCTGGAGACCGCGGCCACGCGCTTCAACAAGATCGACCCGACGCTGACGGCCGAGCAGCCGCTCGTGAGCACCTACCCGGGCTACAACTTCGACGTGCTCGACGGCGACGCATCGATGAAGTACGAGATCGACGTGACCCAAGCGCAGGGCAGCCGCATCAAGAACTTCACGTACAACGGCACGCTCGTCGATCCGGCGGCGCAGTTCGTCGTCGCGACGAACAACTACCGCGCCAGCGGCGGCGGCAACTTCCCGGGCTTGAACGGCAGCAAGACGATCTACGCCAGCCCCGACGCCAACCGCGACGTGCTCATCGCCTACGTCAAGAAGGCGGCCACGCTCGCCAAGGTGACCAACGGCAGCGACCGCAGCTGGCACTTCACGCGCGTGACGACGGCCGGCCCGGTGACGTTCACCTCGGCCCCCGGCAACGCGGCGCTCGCGGCCACCGACGGCATCGCCGGCGTCACGCAACTGCGTGCCGACGACGGCAGCGGCAAGGGCCTGGCGGTCTACCAGATCGACCTGAGCGTCCAGTGAAGCGAGCGATCGCCGGCGTGGCCCTGGCGGCCGCCCTCGCGGTCGCTGCGGCCGCGGCAACGACGACCCGTCCCTTCTGGGTCGCGCCCGATGCCGCGCAGTCACAGGCCTGGCTGCACGACGCGGCCGACCGCCGCGACGCCGGTGCCGAGGCGTCGCTGGCGCGCTGGTCCGCGCGCGGCAACGCGGACGCGCGCCACGCGTACGCGGCCCTGCTGGCGCACCGCGCGGACGCGGGCTCGCGCCAGCGCCTGGAGCAGGTCCTGGGCGATGGCGCCGAGTCTGGTGACGCGGCCGCCGCCACCCAGCTCGCCGAGTTGCTCGCAGGCTTGGGCACCGGCGTGGACGCGGCCCGCGACGATGCCCGCATCGCCCGCCTGCTCGCGCAAGGCAGCGCCGGCCACGTGCCGGCCGCCTCGCGCCTGCTGGGCCTGCGCGCGCTCGACACGCGCCACGGCACGCCGGACATCCCGCACGCCGCCGCGCTCCTCGGCCAGGCGGCCGACCAGGGCGACGTCCCCGCGATGTTTCTGTACGCCAACATGCTGCGCGCCGGCCAGGGCGTGCCGCGCGACGAGGCCCGCGCACTGGCCCTCTACCAGGCCGCCGGCGACGCCGACTACGCGCCCGCCATCCAGGCGCTGGCGATCGCCTGGCGCTACGGCGAACTGGGCCTGCAGGCCGATTCATCGCAGTCGCGGCTGATGGATCACGAGGCCGCGGAGGCGCTGGCGCACGCGGCGCATTGAGACGCCTTTCGATCGGCGTGCCAAGCTCCAGCCGCGGCGCGTCGCGGACAGAGGGGTCTGGCACCGCCTCCGCCCGCGCTGGGATGCAGGCGATTGCCAAGATCGTCATTCGCCGACGGAGGAGGAGCCTGACCTCGATCGTGAGCGAATTAGAGGTCAGATACCGTCTCGAATCGCGCTGAGCACCTCGGCCTGCGGCGACGCACCGGCGCGATCCGCGGAGGTGCCAGACCCCTCTCGGCACCGGCTCGGCATGCCGGAGAAAATAGAATAGTGCCGGGCGTTCGCTGGCGTTGATCTGCGTGCTGGATCAGGATCAAACTGCATTTGCGTCACCACGTCGGATGCAAGAGGCAAGATGTGCCCTCCCGATCCCGAATTCGCACGCGATGCCCTCGTCCCTCGAAGCCGACCGACCCATCCTCTGGTCATTCCGCCGCTGCCCCTACGCGATCCGCGCCCGCCTCGCCCTGAAGGCATCCGGAATCGCCGTGACGTTGCGGGAGGTGGTCCTGCGCGACAAGCCGGCCGCATTCGTCGCCGCTTCACCCAAGGCCACCGTCCCGGTATTGCAACTGCCCGATGGCCGCGTGCTGGAGCAAAGCCTGGACATCATGCGCTGGGCGTTGTCCGCGAACGATCCGCACGGCTGGTTGCGCGTTGACGAGGAGGCCGTCGTGCAGACCCTCGTGACGCTGAACGACGGCGCCTTCAAGCGGGCACTCGACCGCTACAAATACGCCCCCCGCCATCCCGAGCGGCCCGCGACGTCCTACCGCGACGAGGCCGTCGACGTGCTGCTCGCGCCGCTGGAGCGCCGACTCCAGGCACAGCGTTTCCTGCTGCGGGACACGCCGTCGCTCGCCGACATGGCGATCCTGCCGTTCGTGCGTCAGTTCGCCGCCGTGGACGCCGCCTGGTTCGCCGGTACGCCGTTGCCGCGTCTGCGGGCCTGGATGGCGGGCCTGGCCGCGTCGCCCCAGTTCGATGCGGTGATGGTGAAGTTCGAGCCCTGGCGGCCCGGGGACGCCGACGTCCTGTTCTGAAGCGGACGCCCGCCTCGCGGGCTGCGAGAATCGAGCCCTCATGGCCACGCCTTCGTCCGCCGCGCTGCTGCACAGCGCCTTCTACCGTTTCGCCCCGCTCGCCGATCCCGTCGCGGCGGCCGACGCGCTGCGGGCCTTGGCGCGCGATCTGACAGGCAGCATCGTCGTGGCAGCCGAAGGCGTCAACGGCACCGTGGCCGGCACGCCGGAAGCGGTCGCCGACTTCGAGGCCGCGCTGCAACGGCCCGACGTGCTGGACGGCGCGCTGCGCGGCATGCCGTTCAAGCACAGCGCGTGCGTCACCGCGCCGTTCGGTCGGCTGAAGGTGGGCGTCAAACCCGAGATCGTCGCGCTGGGCCTGCCCGAGGCGCTGCCCGCGCCCGACGAGCACGATGCGAGCCATGTGGCACCCGCGGCGTGGCGCGCCTTGCTGGCGCGCGACGACGTGGTGGTGCTCGACAACCGCAATCATTTCGAATTCCGCCTGGGCCACTTCGGCGGCGCAGTCGATCCGCAGGTGCACAACTTCCGCGACTTCGTCGCCTTCGTGCAGGCGAACGCGCCCGCGTGGCGCGAGGCCGGGCGGCCCGTGGCGATGTACTGCACCGGCGGCATCCGCTGCGACAAGACGGCGCCCTGGCTGCGCAGCCTCGGCCTGGACGTGCGGCAACTGGACGGCGGCATCCTGAACTACTTCCGCCAGGTGCCGGACGCCGATCGCGACTGGCAGGGCGAGTGCTTCGTGTTCGACAACCGCGTGGCGCTCGACACGCACCTGCGCGAGACGCCGGCGACGGCGGAGCAGGTGTTCGACGCGGCGCATCCCGACGAGGCGTGGCGCCTGCAACGCGCCCGCCGTCTCGACGCGTCGGGCGGCTGACATGTTCGTGCCGGCGCTGCGCGACGGCGTCGCCGCCAGCCGGGTGGGCGTCGGCGACGGCCGCTTCCCCGACGTGCTGGCCTTCCTCGTCGCGCGCTTCCCCGCCGTGGCCGACTGGCCCGCCCGTCTCGCGCGCGGCGACGTGCTGGACGCCGCGGGCCGCGTGCTGGCGGCCGGTTCGCCGTGCGTGCTGGGCGAGGTGCTCTGGTACTGGCGCGACCCGCCCGCGGAGCCCCGCGTGCCGTTCGAGATCGGGCTGCTGCACCGGGACGAGCACCTGGTCGTCGTCGACAAGCCGCACTTCCTGCCCGTGATCCCGGGTGGCCGCCACCTGCGCGAGACGGTGCTGGTAAGGCTGCGCCAGCAACTGGACATCGCGACGCTCGCGCCGATGCACCGCCTCGACCGCGAGACCGCCGGCGTGCTGGTGTTCACGGTGCAGCCGGCCACGCGCCGGGCGTATCACGCGCTGCTGCGCGAGCGCGACGTGCGCAAGGTCTACGAGGCGGTCGCGCCGTGGCGCGCCGAGCTGGCGCAGCCGTTCACCTGCCGCCATCGGCTCGAGAAGCCCGACGGCGCGGGCTTCATGCAGGTGCGGGTCGTGGCGGGCGAGCCCAATGCGGAAACGCTCGTCGAATGCGTCGAACGCGTCGCGAAGCCGGAACAGGGATTGGCGCTCTATCGACTGACGCCGCACACCGGCTACACGCACCAGTTGCGGGTGCAGATGAACGCGCTCGGCGCGCCCATCGTCGGCGATCGCATCTATCCCCGGCTGTGGCCCGAGCCCGCGCCGGACGCCGCGCCGGACTGGTCGCATCCGCTGCAGTTGCTGGCGCGCGAGATCGCGTTCACCGATCCGGTCACCGGCGCGGCGCGCCGCTTCGTGAGCCAGCGACGGCTGGCGCTCACAACAGATCCTCCACGATGAACGGCGAGAACAGCCACACCTCGATCAGCGTCGACAGGCTGATCTCCGGCTCGGCGTCGTAGACCTTCTCGCCGTCGGGTTCGTCGTCCACCCACTGGACGTCGCTGCCCGACGCGCCGCCCAGCCGCATGCGATAGGTGCCCACCGAGCGCAGTTCGTCGACCAGCGACGTGACGTCCGCAGCCAGCTCGGGCGACTCGACGAACAGGCCAAGTTCCGTGTTGGCGCGCGCCGAGCGGAAGTCGAGGTTCATCGAGCCGACGACGGTCGTTTCGTGGTCGATCACCATCATCTTTGCGTGCAGCCGCCCGGTGGACGTGCCCAGCATCGCGCCAAACGAGTCGTCGAAGGTCGAATCCATGCGCAGGATGCGCGGGCTGACCTCGTAGATCTGCACCCCCATCTGCAGCATCTTGCGGCGGTAGCGGCCGTAGGCGGCGCTGACGAAGGGCTCGTCGTTGGAGGCCATTGTGTTGGTGACCAGCGTCACCGACACGCCGTGGCCGCGCACCTTGTACAGGCGCTCGAGCGCCGCCTTGCCCGGCACGAAATACGGCGATGCCAGGAGCACGTGGTCGCGCGCCTGGCCGATCGCCTCGGTCACGTGCGAGATCACCGTCGTCGGATCCAGGCCCGATGCGGATTCGCCGGTGACCTTGTCCGGGCTGTCCGCCACGACGCGGATGCGCCCGCGCAGCATCTTCAGCGGCGGGTGCGCCATGTCGTGGCTCAGCGGGCCGTAGTTCAGGAAGTCGCGCGCGCCGGCCATGATGGGCGCGAACAGCATCTCGGCCGACGCCGTGGCGCGCTCGAACTCCTCGCGCCGCGATTCGGCCTTGGGCGCGCCGGGTTCCAGCGCGTCCAGCGTGTAGACATGGCGGCTGTTCCAGTAGCGATCGAACGACGCGGCCAGCTCGGGCACGGCGTCGCCGGCCACGAGCAGGTCGAAGTCGATGAAATTGCCGCGCGGGCTGCGGAAGAAATACTCGTCGGCGATGTTGCGGCCGCCGGCGATCGCGAACACGCCGTCGGCGATGAACAGCTTGTTGTGCATGCGGTGGTTCAGTCGCGCCAGGTCGGCGAGCGATAGCCCCCAGCGCGTGATCGTCAGGGCGCGCCCGGCGGGGAACGGGTTGAACAGCCGCACCTGCACGTTGGGATACGCGGCGATGCCTTGCAGCACGCGGTCGTTGGCGGCGGTGTAGAGATCGTCGACGAGGATGCGCACGCGCACGCCGCGCTGGGCCGCGTCGCGCAACGCGCGCAGGAAGGCACGGCCGGTGAGGTCGTCGGCGAGCAGGTAGTACTGGATGTCCAGGCTCTGGCGCGCCTCGCGGATCAGCGTCAGGCGCGCGTCCATCGCGTACGAGCTGAAGGCCAGCGGACGGAACGCGGAACCGCTGCCCGGCACCAGGTCGGCGGGCAGCAGCGCGGCCAGCGGGCTGTCGGAGGCCGCCGGAATCGCCTCGCTGGGTGTCTTCTGCAGTTCGGCCAGCGAGGCGCAGCCCTGCAATGCCCAGGCCACGCCCAGCAGGCACAGCCAGCGCGCGCACTCCCTCATGCGCGGCTCCGCGTCGGCAACGGGGAACGAGGGATCGAGGTGGCCATGCGAACACTCCTGGGCGACAAGCGACAGCAACACGCGGCTCACGTTGCCCGGCGATGATAGGCTGGCGGCGATGTGCCCGGGTCGATGGCAATGCGATTGCCGGGCGAGTCAGAATCGCTCACCCCGCCTTTCATCTCCATCCTCGAGAGACACCGCATGGATCTCCAGCTCAAGGGCAAGCGCGCACTCGTCACCGGCGGCAGCAAGGGCATCGGCAAGGCCGTTGCGCGCGCGCTGTTGCTCGAAGGCGCGGACGTCGCGCTGCTGGCGCGTCACGAGCAGACGCTGCTGGACGCGGTATCGGAGCTCGCGATGCAGACCGGCGGCGACGTGATCGCCGTCGTGGCCGACACCACCGACGACGACCAGGTGCGCCACGCGGTCGCGACGGCGGCCAGGCAGCTGGGTGGCGCCATCGACATCCTGGTCAACGCCGCGGCCGAACCCGCCGGCTATGACGCTCCGCCCAAGCTCGAGCAGATCGCCGGCGAGGCCTTTCAACGCGAGATGGATACCAAGGTGATGGGCTACATCCGCTGCGCCCGCGAGGTGGTGCCCGGCATGCGCGCCGCCGGGTGGGGCCGCATCGTCAACATCAGCGGGCTCGCGGCGCGCCAGAGCGGGAGCGCGGTGGGCTCCATCCGCAACGTGGCGGTGGCGGCGCTCACCAAGAACCTGGCCGACGAGCTGGGGCCGGCCGGCATCCAGGTGACGGTGGTGCATCCGGGCGTGACGCGCACCGAACGCACGGGGCCGCTGATCGCCGCGAAGGCCACCGCCACGGGCCGCAGTGCGGCCGACATCGAGCGCGAGATGGCCGAGGGCAACAGCATCCGACACCTGGTGGACGCGCGCGAGGTGGCCGACGTGGTCGCCTTCCTGTGCTCGCCGCGCTCGCGCGCCATCAACGGCGACGCCATCGCCGTGGGCGGCGGCACGCCGCGGGCCATCCACTACTAGCGCGATCCACGAACAGGAATCGCCTTGAAACTGAAGAACGTCGACACGCTCTTCCTGCGCATCTTCCTGCTGCTGCTGGCGGCGTTCTCGATCAGCTCGTTCCTGGCGTTCGCCGTGTTCCGCGCGACCGCACCGCCACCTCCGTGGCGCGACACGCCACCGGTCCGGCAGTCCATGCACCCGTTGCTCGCCAGCGCCACCCCGGTCGCGCCGCCGCCAGGCGCCAGTTGGCCGTCCGGCCCGCGCAAGCCGCCCTGGATCTCGATCGGCCTGGACGCGGTGATCAAGATCATCGCCGTGGCCCTGGCCGCGTGGTTTGCCGCAAGGGCGCTGTCGCTGCCCATGCGTCGCCTCAGCGACGCCGCGCGGGTGCTTGGCCAGTCGTTGTCGCCCAGCGCAGGCGTGGGCATCGCGCTGGCGCCGCCGCAACTGGACGAGGAACGCGGCACGCGCGAGGTGCGCGAGACGGCGCGCGTGTTCAACGACCTGTCGCGCCAGCTCAAGTCCGACTTCGACACGCAGCGGCTGATGCTGGCCACCGTGTCGCACGACCTGCGCACCCCGCTGACGCGGCTGCGCATGCGCCTGTCCGAGCTGGAGGCGCATCCCGCCGCGCGCAGCGCGATTGACGACGTGCACCAGATGGACGAACTGATCGAGAGCCTGCTCGCGCTGTTCCGGCCCGCCGCGACGCCGGTGGGCAACGGCACCGGCCGCATCGACGCGTTCGCGCTGGTGCAGGCCATCGTCGACGACCTGCCGGGAGCCGGACCCGAGGTGATGCTCAGCGGCCAGCCGGCGTCCACGTCGTGCCAGCCGGCCGCGTTCCGCCGCATGGTCGAGAACCTGGTCGAGAACGCGATCCGCCACGGCGGTGAGCATGGCGCGGTGGAGGTGGAGGTCACCAACGGGCCAATCCACGTCTGCGTGACGGTCAAGGATCGCGGCCCGGGCCTGAGCGTGGAGCAGCTCGCCACCGCGGGCACGCCCTTCCTGCGCTGGGCCGGCGCCGAGGCCGACTCGGGGCGTCGCGCCGGGCTGGGCCTGGGGCTCTACATCACGCGCGCGCTCGCCGAACGCGAGGGCGGGCGCCTGGAGCTGGCTGCGCGGCCCGGCGGCGGGCTCTGCGCGAGCCTGCACTTGCCACTGTCGAGCTGATCCGCCTTACGGCGCGCCGACCAGGCCGTCGATCGCGCCGGCGCCCGTCTTGGACGCATCCGGGCCCGGTTTGGAGTTGTCGCCGCCGTCGCTCAACAGTGACTCGTGCTCCGCCGCCTCGCTGGCCGCGCCGTCGCCGCCGGCCGTCGGATCCAGTTCGACGCTGGACTGCGCCTGTTCCGGTTCGTTGCGCTGCGCCTCGCCGAGGCGCCCGCCCGAGTTGAAGTTCGGGATCGAATTGGGGTCTTGCTTGATGTCCATGAAAAACCTCTCGCGCAGGGCGCAACGCGGGCGAATCGCCGCGATAGCCCCGACGCAGCAACCGGCGTTCCCAGCCGCGACGCGGCGCCGGCGACGGTTTGTCGCGCCAGGTTGCATTTCGCGCCGAATCCTGCGCCGGTCGTCGCAAGGTGGTTTGAACCCGAAAGCGAAGCTCCGATAGTTCACACATCGGAACACGAAACGCGTTTCGAACAGATCAACCCCCAGACAGCCCAGGAGCCCACCATGACCAAGACCACCACCCAAGCCGCCGCCCTCGCCCTCTCCGCCCTCATGACCCTGGCCACCGTCGCCGGCATGAACGGCATCGCGAC
>Ga0307516_10000135_pt1 | contig 87998 bp, 122 predicted proteins | sample 19_EM_MG_FD_203310 | JGI IMG/M metagenome (GOLD analysis project Ga0307516, IMG submission 203310) | Populus trichocarpa ectomycorrhiza microbial communities from riparian zone in the Pacific Northwest, United States - 19_EM | ecosystem: Host-associated > Plants > Roots > Unclassified | place... | reverse complement strand
GCGTTCAAATTAATCACTGTTGTCGCTCCGCCAAGTCCAACCTTGTCCGGATTTCCAACTGACGTCTGACAACAGATCTAGATGGACATGGCCTGTCCGGACAGATCCCTCCGACATACCCCTGGGTACCCCGTTTGTCCGGACTTTCCAACATAGATTTGGGTGCGTTGACCCAAAATTTTGTCCGATGTTCGATCAGACCTCTGGGGGAGATGTCAGGGGTCCTGTTCCATGTCTTCCCTGACAACATTTCAGAATTCAGAGGTTTATCTCTGTGATGAACAAGTGGGTATCGGGTGACAGCCTTGTCTCGCCATCAAGCCGGTTAGGGAACCTCGTCGTGGTGTATTTAAAGGCCTCGTAACAAACGTCCATGTCTTCCCCGACCAAGAACCGCCCTTTCCCTTCTGCTTTAACCACCACTAGAACCTGGCCACGTGTAAGCAGCCGCGACATATACTTACCCCAGGCTAGACTCTCAAGATCTCCAGGATCGTTGATAATTGGTGTATCAATCTTGACCTTGGGTCACCACTCGACTCGCCGCTGGACACGTGTTGTGATCTATCATCTCTATTCAGTGCATCACTGTCAGCTCCTGTCTGGTGCATTGGGACCTTGCAGATAGTACACTGCCACCCTGACGGTTAGTCAGGGAACACCAAAATTAAACGCGGTGCAGCAGTACAAATAAACTCCATCGACCGTCAATTCTTCGTAGCCCTCTGTTTCACGTCAATGTCAAAGTCCGTCACTCCCATGCTACTCCACGCGACGCGCGATGCGGGTCCAGTTATCACGCGCGAATCAGATTTCTCGAGAGCCAGTCAGAGGTGACGTCCCCTGTCCACCGACTAGTCTATAAAAGCTGACTCTTTGATCTCTTTTACAGCCACGTCTCTCCATCCACGACACTCACAGTCCAGCACACTATGCAACCTCGGTTTATTTTCACGGCACCCTTCGAGAATTTGGTTCCCAAGGCGCCATTCCATCTGCAGCCTCAACCGCTTACCCTCCAAGACGCGTGTTTCCTCATCAACGTCTACTCGTATGTGCACGGAATACCCGCCGTTTCTGTTGGCCAACTGTCCCCCGACGCGCCCGACCTCTTCAATAATGTGAGTCGGATATTCTTGCAACCGCATTGGGCTCATCAGTTTGGAACTTTAGCGAGTCATCAAAACGCACCGACGCAACACCAAGTCGTCAGCTGCCGAACAAGCCGGATTCAGAAATGCGCGTTCCACGTTTCCCTGACCATAAATATCTTCCTGTTGACTTTGGCTCCACTTAGATGATAAACGCCATCATGGATCAACGCACGGCCACCCCCGCTGCCTTTGAGCATGATTATATCGCACCAGCCACCGTCATCGACGTCCACGACGCTTCCACGCTCCATCAACCACCAACACTGGCTCTAGCCACTCCCCGCTATAAAAACCAAGATATCCTGCGCTTCTGCACTCATTACCCCGACGTCTCACGGTTGAAGCTGGTCAGTCCTACTTTCTTGAATCGTAACGCGAACTTGACTTGAAATTCGAATGGCATCTGCAGCTCATCCAAGCAGCCAAGGCAATCGAGCACATGCACGCCCACAACGTGATCCATGGCCACATCCACCCCGTATGTATCCGTTTTACCAAGCGAGGTTTTCGCCTCCATTGATTGAGCTTGCCCGAAAAGGACAACGTCCTCATCACCGACGACGGAAATGTTGCGGTTACGGATATCGCCGTCTACACCGAGGCATGTCGATGGGTGATTTTTCCCAGCGCTGGGAATGTCAAGATCCAGCGGTCTTTTGTCTACCAAGCACCCGAGTTTCTCAACCCCGAGACAGAGACTTTCGACCCGCCCACGAAATCGATGGACGTGTTCGCGTTTGGATCTCTGATCTTGGCCGTTCGTCTGGTCTCCTATCATCTGCAGGCTGCTAAAATTATTTTACAGACGTTCACCAACGATGCCCCGTATCGCAGACGAAACGTAATACACATGCTGAGCGACATCATGCAACATGGACACTCGCGGATCCTGGAGTCCTCGTCTGGAATCATCAGCGGCGACCTCTGGAATCTCGTGCGGGGGTGTTGGGCTCGCAACCCCATCGACCGCCCGACGATGGGCGAAGTCGTGGCTGTACTTGTAACATACTATGAAATCACAGGATAGATCCTCTTCGCTGCAAGGTCGAATCATTCAATGTCAAAGGAACTTTTATTATTATTCAGGAATGTCTGTATGCTCCGCAACACTTTCACGGTTGTCAAAAGCTTTGAACAACCCTGTCGATCGGAGCCCTTCATGATCACGATCACCCTTGATCACAATCGATCATGATCAGATCGACGGAAGGACTCAACTATGGTCGTCCGTCCTTGATCTTTTAGCCGGTGCGCCGTTGATAGCTGGGGCGGGGTGTCCCTCGTCAGTGTCGGTGTCGGTGGACATTTGGAATCCAGTGACTACGCCTTGGAGGACGGCGCGGCTGACGACCTGACGGAGGTCGTGGTCAGGGTCACGACCTTCCGCCTCGGCACGCTGCATTACTTCGTGGACGGACGCCATGAGTTCGGATGTGAGTTGCTCTGAAGCAAGGTTTTGGTAGAGTTGGGAAGGTTGTGTTGGAGGTGATGATATGGCGGATGTCGGTGCGGTGAGAGACTGCAGATAGTTTGCCACGGCGGGAAAGTCCTCGGTGAGGTGTTCTATGGGCTGATTGAGGGTGAGGAGATGTGTGATGTGGAGAGGTGAAACAGACCGATAGTCCGTCGTTGTTCTGGCGGTCGAGAATGGCGCCGTGTTCGACGAGGAATCTTGCGGTCTCGACGTTTTCGACGGTGTAGAGTGGGGTGTCGCCGTCGTTGTCGACGACGTTGACGTCTCCACCTGTGTCTGTGGGTAAGGGATGGGATGGCGGAGGAAGAGACTGACCGTGGGAGATGAGATACTCGAGGACGTGGAGATGGCCGTAGGAAGCGGCGGCATGCCTTGGGGAGGTCAGTTGGGGGTCAACGGAAAGGGAGGAATGTACATGGGGGTGTATGTAAAGGGATCGGGGATGTTGGGGGAGAGGGCTGTAGAGGAGATGAGAACAACAAGCAGGGCTGGGCGAGTGACTTGCATTGGTGTTCGACGAGGTGCTGTGTGAGAGTGAGTAACTGGGATTCCGAGCTGGATGGGCGTACCGTGAGGCGGACGATGTCGCCGTCGCCAGCAGCGACCCAGATGTTGTTGGTAGACATTGATCTCGGAGCGGATCTGGGTGCGATCGGAGCTGAAATGATTGGCGGTGTCTGAGATAGATCGCCATCGCTCCTGCTCTCCCCCAGCATGGCGCACTATCCGGCCAGCGTCACCCTCCCCCGACTCGGCCAGACCCGCTGCTGTGAGCACGCCCGATCCTTTCCCGATCCATTTAACCCCCCTCCAGATTGGGCCCTTCTCTCCTCAGATCTCCACTTCATCTATCTCGACCCCCTCCTTGCCAGCCACCTCGCAGAACAGGCCGAGTCTCTCGTCGGAAAGTCGCTCCTTGCCTTTGTCCACCCCGAGGAACAGGCCTCGGCAAAGTCCGATCTCGGAGGCGTTCTCCAGAGCAAACACCTCCATGGCTCCGTCACTCGGTAGCTCATCTCCCCTCCCTTCACACCCATCTGACCCCTCTTCCAGCACCCGCTTCTCTCGCCTCTCCAGGATCCGCAACCAGCTCGGCTATACCGGTCCGCCCACTCCATGGCCCGACACAGACAGAACAGCCGTCGATAAAGAGTACATGACCGTCGACATCGTCATCAACTGGGCTGCAGAAGGCCTCGTTCTCTGTTTCGTTCACTCCATCCCCGACATACCCCTCCATGGCAACGATGAACAGTCCAAGTCAGACTGGTCAAACTGGTGTGGAACACCTCCCATGGACAAGACAAAAACTCAGTTCCTCTTCAACCGCCTCGTCGTCTGCGCTCAGCGCCCCAGCAGCATGTCTCGCGTTTTCCAAATATTGGCAAATGACCCCACCAGAGAACTCTTGCTAAGTTGGCCTCCTGATCAACAAGGTCACGCCGTCTTGGCCAGAGATTTCGCTCGTCTCGTAGAAAACGCCCAAATAGGCAGTGAAACCGATGGTACAAGCCCAAAAACAAGCTGCACCCGCAGGTACAAGGCTCTCCAGAACACGCCGTCCGTCCTCGCCGGCCAAGTCGAGAGCATCTTCATCCCTTATGGTATTTATCCTTGGTCTCGTGTCCACCGCTCCTTCTCATCTAACTCTTCCAGGAAGTGTGATCTTTGCTTGTCACAAGGTCAATTCTCCTTCCCGTCTCGCTCCCAACTCCCCCTCAGCCATGCAGCAAGTCGCCTACAGTGGCCGCACCTACAATTCTCAACTGCCTCCTTCCTATTACGACTCACAAGGGCCAGGAGGCTCCTATGTGCTACCTCCCCTCTCTTTGGTTTCTTCCTCCTACAGCATTCCCAGCTATTCACCCCACGGTGCCCCAGCTGCTTACCCTCCGCAGCATTGGCCTCAACCTGGCGAGCCATCTGGCCCTTACCATCAATGGAGTTCATCTAGCCCTGGCCACTCGGCTTCCACGCTCCCCTCAACCGTCAGTATTGACTGCTCCGTCTCTTCTCATCCGCCCCCTCACCTTTTCACCAGGCTTCATATCTGGAACCTGCCATCGATCGCTCTGTATCTCCAAAGTACCCTTACCCTACCCCTCAAGACATTAATGACCCTTCGCCACCTCCGGACGTCGTCCCGCCTCCCAGACGTCGCGTAAGCCCCAACTCCACTCGGGGAGGGGAGCCATACGCAGGTGGCCGAAATTCGAGCACCCGCCCCACAGGTGTCCTCAAGTGCTCCAGCTGCAAGGCAACCTCGAGTCCCGAATGGCGGAAAGGCCCAACCGGAAAAAAGGAGCTCTGTAACGCGTAAGCCTCAAATTAATGACCTCTCCACCGCATGTTTCTAAAACCCACGCCTCTCAGCTGCGGCTTGCGATATGCCCGTTCCCGGGCCAAAAAAGAGGGGCATCACCAACCTCACCGCAAGCGCAAGGACAAGGGGATTTCAAAACGCGAGTCCGGGACTCCTCCGTCCGCCTCGCCCTCCTACACCTCCCTCCGGCGGTCCAGCTATGGCGACACCTCCTTCTCGTCTGCAGGGTCGAATTCTAGCAGCGAAATGTATCAGCATCCTGGCCACCACGTGCTTGATGACAAGATCACACCCTCTCCGTCTCCCCCCGCCTCGGGCATGAGCTTCGTGCACTATTCTCCCACCGCCGTGGACACCCGCCCACCCTTTTCCGGCCCCGGCGGGCCGTTCTATTCGGTGCCTTCGCCCTTGTCTAATCCACCTGTGCAGCTGGAGCACCACCAGGCTTCGCACGGTCATACGCAGCTGCCGCCTTTGTCATATGTGGACCGGATGTCGCCGATGCACTCGTCGGGGTCGCCGGTCGCGACTATGCCGCCTGCGTCGTTTGAGCGGGAGAGAGAGAAGGGTCGTGACCTCCGGGGCCCGTTGGCTGTTGAGACGAGACATTCAAGGAGGACGATTTTGGCGCAGCCGTGACGGGTGATTTACGCTCTTGCACTGGGTTCGGCTTTCTTTTTCATCATCGAGACCCTTTTCTTTTTGAGCGGCTGTAAAATCGGTTCGTTGCTTCATCACCCCTCACTTGGTGCGCTGTATGACTGTATGATTTTCACTTTTTTTTATTGCCTGTTGGGTCAGGTTGTTGTAGAACCGAACTCTTGCGTGTTTTTCTCGAGCTCCCTACTTGTCGACATCCCATCCATGCACTCACTTTTTTTTTTTTGGTGTCGTTTTTCCTTTTCTTGGCACACATGCAATCGCACTTGGACAGTATACAGTTACTACTACCTACTTACATCCCTCGAGAAGCCCCAGTTTGGACTGGGGACCTTCCGCTATTGGTATTATCCTCCAAGTATAAGTAATATATTCGATTCTTAGTTGATGATCGCAGGTTGTTCTCCAATCTGGTCTGGACCCTGAGTGCACAAGAATAGACATGGCCGCGACCTTTCGTTGGTCCATCAACTTCCTCGAGACGAACAGGGCCTTGGATGACGTTGATGCTCGTGCATTGATCATCCTCAATCAGCCCTTCTCTCCTTTGCTGTTGCGTCGGCTTTGGGCGAACACGGGATGGCGGTGCTGTGCCGATGGCGGAGCGAACAGGCTGCACGACCTCTTTGACGGCGGCAGAGAAGGAGAGCGCGTTCGGTAAGTTTTGGCCGGATCTGCTGCATTGATATCGAAACAACCGTTTCATTCCACAGGTTTCTCCCTGATCTGATCAAAGGCGATTTGGATTCGATACGCGATGATGTTCGAGGGTATTATCTCTCTCGTGTACGTTCCTCATCTTTTTGTTCTTCTCACCCGAAAAGGAAGAAAAAATCAACAGGGGGTGCCGGTGGTGCACGACCCAGATCAGGACTCGACGGACCTGATGAAATGCGTGTCGGCCTTGAGAGCACGAGAGAACGCTCTGCTGATAGCGGTATGTATGAAGCTCTCGACTCTAGAGGGGGGGGATTTCACACTCTGTACAGCAAACCGAAATTGTCATTCTCGGTGGACTCTCCGGTCGTCTCGACCAGACGATCCATACCCTTTCCTACTTGCACAAGCTGCGCAAGACGCGGTCGCGCGTCTTTGTGGTTACCGACGATAACGTTGGCTGGGTGCTTGACGCGGTCCGTGTTTGCTACTTTCCTCCAACTCTTTTGGTGACTTTTGGCACAGGGCGAGCACGTTATCTGCATCAACCACGAGCTGCTGGGACAGACGTGCGGCCTTCTTCCTGTAGGCATCGATTCAACCGTCCTGACCACTTCTGGCCTTCGATGGAACCTTGGTATTTTCACTTTCTTTACTTTTTCCATCGCACCGCCATTCATTCATTTTCACCCTTAGATGAACAAGCCTCTTCGTTCGACGGGCTGGTTTCGACTTCAAATCATCTAGTCCCCGAGGAAGAGGAGGTTTGTATCAAGACTTCCAAGCCGATCTGGTGGACGGCCGAGCTGAAGCTTTCAGGCTTGAAGGTGACCGGCTGAGAAGGAGATAATACAACAGCCTAGATGAATCTATCATTTCTCGCAAGCAAAATCCCAATGAGCACACATCGACGCGACACGACACTACAAAGCACCGATTCTCTGCTGCATCTTCTCCTTTACGTTCTGGTAGGCGTTCTTTATCGTCTGCTCGTTGATCACGATATCGGTCGTGTCGGGCCGTGGCCTGCTCACTCTAGATGCGATTGCAGGAACGTCTGTGTCGAGAATGATCCTGCAAGTGAAGTGAATGTCAGGTTCTCTAGTTGGAGTTCATATAAAAAGAGAACCACCCACCCATCGTCGATGGTCTCGTCCAAGCAAAGCAGCACGAGGTCGAGGTTTTCAAGCAGGCCACGTTTCTCGAGTGGATTTTGAAGGAGCAACAGCAACGCATCCGTGAGCGAATTGAGAGCCGTCGAGATCATGAGCTCGTTCTCGGTCGGGCCAGCGATAAAGTAGAGGATGAGATCAAGCGAGTGCTTGTAGACCACAAGATGGGATTCGTAGAGGATGACATCGCCTGTTGAACATGAATGACCACGTCGACGCGAAAGCAGAAGAGCGCGCACCTCCGGGTTTTTTCGTTTTTTGCCACAAGCCCTTCTCGAACGCCTTTTGTTCCTTCAGCGTGAGGAGGACTTTCGACTCGGGCCGTGGATGGTTCTTGGACCGGTAGTACTTGGCCAGAATGCGGTGGCCGTCGTTGTCGAGGATTATGAATGCATCGATGCTGTAGAGTGAGAGATTCATTGAGAGAGTACCTGAGCCAACACACAACCGCAACCTCCACATGTCGACACCAAATCTGCCCCCTTCCGCCGCCAATGGTGTCTTCTCCGTCTCTGCATCCTCCATAATAGACGCACCGCGTGAAGAGGTGTGGTCCATCATCCTCGATTTCCCGTCGTACAAGCATTGGTACGTCAAGACCCTACTATTTCTTCGCCTGAAGCGCCCTCAGTATTTTACCCTCAGGAATCCCTTCGTGTGAGGCTCCCCAATCTCATGTGCTATGTATTCGAGTCTAACGATCCCTCAAGTCGTGGTCAAACGATCGTCGACAAATCCAAAAAACCCCTCCCCGACCAGACGCCAGCAGAGGGACAATACCTCTTCATCGGCCCCGTCCACATCCCTCCCACCATGGGCGAACCCGGCTGGTTCCAGAAGCAGACCGCCTTTGAACAAATCACCACCGTGGACCACAAGAACTACCGAGCGGCTTGGGTCAACATCGATATGCCCCATTTCCTCTTGAACGCCGAAAGGTGGCAGATGTTGACGGTTGAGAGTGACGGGAAGACAAAGTACGAGACGACGGAGGTGTTCGGTGGGCTGTTGGCGTATTTGATAAAGCTGTTCATGCGAGAGAACCTAGTCTTGGGGTTCGATGCTCAGGCTCAAGGCCTTAAGGACTGGGCAGAAAGCAGGCGTGGTGGTAGAGAGTGATCATTCGGAGAGATTTGTATTTGTCTAGAGACAATCATGTCCAGCGATTCCTCCCGCACGATAACCATGCTCTACTTCGCGGCAGCATCGACAGCGACAAAGAGGACGGAAGAACTCATCACATTGCCCGATGGCTCGTTCTTCTTGTCATCGCTTCCCAAACTGTTAGTTTCGCGTTATCCAGATACCGATCTAGAGGAGGTGTTGGAGTCGAGCCAATGGAGCGTGAATGCGGAGATGGTCGATGATCCTCAGACAATCGAGCTCAAGGGAGGTGAGGAGGTGGCCATCATATGTCCCGTCTCTGGGGGGTAAAAGAAAGTGCGTTCAATATGCTACTGCATCATGTATGTTCGCAAACCTCCCGAGCAGTCAATCATCTTATGTTCATAATGTATCCCTATGAGCATAGAACAAGGGAGCGCGAAATACGTGCTATCCGCGAGCATAAATTAGTCTGCCACAACTCCTGAAGAAATTGCAGGGCCGCCCTCGTTTGCAGACTGCTGAGGTTTACCGAACCGATTTTGGTCCTATGCTCGGTGAACTCTAGCGTCATGGCGATTGCTTGAGATGGGGTCGTAGATGGCCCCGAGGTATTTTTGGAGACATGGTCCTCGATGAATCTGTATCGCATATGGATAACGTCAATAGCGCAATCCACGTATTCATTGTGACAAGCATACCATGATCATCTGACTCTTGATCCAATAAAATCCTTCTCCAGCTGGGCCAAAAATGCATCCGCTTCGCTTGGGATTTCGGTCTTGCTTTTCTTTACAGAAGGTTTAGCCTTTGCCTCCAAAGCAGCCATCGGGTCAGAGGAAGGCGCAGGCGCCTTGGCTTCAATTTGCGCCGTTTCTGTAGCAGATGCCGACGTAGGCTTCAACGAATCCCGCCCACTCACGTCGCCGACTTTCCGTCTTTTAGCCTCAATCAACTTCCTCCGTTCCTCTATATCTCTTTTTCGCTTCTCCATAGCCCGGCTTCTCGTCCCGTTTTCCCCAGTGTCTCGCATTCCTTCTATATCGCCTGGTCGCACATCCAAAGCCCCAGTCTCCTGTCGAATCTTGCCAGTCTCCTCCCGTGACGCTTTCATCTCTTCCATCTGAGCGCGCCTCGTCTCTTCGTCACCAGAAAACTGGTAGAATCCGGCACCCTTTGCCCGGACCTCACGAGAGGCATCATAATGTATGTTCAGCGGATTATTCTCTTCCGAGTGGGCCGCTGCGATATCGGCAATTCGTTCAGCGGATGGTTCATAAACAGGGAAATGGTTGACCGGATTCCCTAGATGTATGTAGAACGTCAGAAAAATGGACTCGACATTATCGGCAAGAATACTCACGAATGATGATATCCCTTTTCGCAAATTGAATTAGTTGAACTGACGAGATGAAAGGAGGCAAATTTGGCGACGTACTCGTCTTCATCCTGTTCATCCCCCGAAGGTGGCACGAAATTCCGAGGAACCTCAGACTGACGGGCCGTGCGGATTCGCCCAAACTCATCCTCATACTCCACCATGGGATCATCCTGGGGGCGGCGTTCAGCAAAGACGCATCAAAAAATAAAGACCCAGGTTCACCTCCAAGCTCGCGGGTGGTTTGGGGATGTCCAACGACTCGTCGACATCATCACTGTCCGACTCAAACGAGTCGACGCCTGGCTTGGTATCAAACTGGCAAGTGGTTGGTCAGTGCAGGATAGGAGAGGGTGGAGGTGGACTGACGTCTACAAGAAGAGCATCATACTGTTTATCACTCAAGCCACCCGTCTTTCCTTTCCGAAGTTTCTCGTAAATCTTGGCCTTGCGCTCCAAGGCGGAACGGGCTGACTCCAAGGTTGGTTTGCTGATGGCTTCTAGTTCAATATCTCGGGAGGCTCGAGATTGGAGTCCTTTATTTTGGCGAGCCCATATCGTTGGTTTCTGAGAAACCGAATTAGTGATTACTCGTGATGAATCGCGCAGTAATCCCCAATTCACCTTGTCAGGTCGTCGCACACCACCAACGATGTAGTTGGCCTTCCCGGCAGCCTTGCCTTTGGTGAATTCTTCCTCCTGCTTGGAGATCTCTGCCTTCAGGTCGAAGAAAGAGCTTGCACTGAGGCCTTTGGCCTTTGACTTGGGCGCCATCCAAATGAGTAGAATTTATTTGGCTGTGTTAGCTCAGATGATCGCGCGGCGCGGCGTCTTCAAGAACGTCCATTGAAATACACGTTGTAGGATATACAGTTCTGATTATTACTTACTCAACCTTCTTGAAACAACACCGACGTTTTGAGACCACCCTGCACAGCGAATCTCAACGAGCAGCTGCCACAGTACGCAGGCCCATATCCGCATGAGTAGAAATGGCGTTCCACGACGAGCGGATAGTTCAGAGTACGGAATACGACATGATCATCCACTTGGGCATCGCATCATGTATTCGGTCTGACATAACTGCCAGCGTAGATCAGCATCCGGCCGAGATATAAAAACATACTCACGTAGCGTCTATCTGCTGCAGTTGAGGGAGTGCCAGCATGATCTTTCTCCTATAACCAGTCATATCCTTCGCCTGACAAGGGTTTGCCTCCAGATACAAGGTCTGCAGAGTGCTAATGGAGCAGACGTGTTCTAAGCCAGACAGATCCGGAATCTGGTTCCCATTCATCTAGGACATGGAGGATCAGCGAAACAATCAAGGACTCCAGATCAGGTCAGCCCTTACCCAAAGCTCTTCAAGACAATCTAGTTGCGATATGTTCTCAACAACACTGACGAAGTTGCACCCGATATCAAGTGTTGTGAGTTTTGTCTTCATATAGAAAGTCAGTCAATGGAGAGCAAAAAAAAACAGTCCCTAAGCCCACGTTATGCTCCAACCCCTCGAGTTTCTTCACGCCGTTGTGGCTCAGATACAATTGCTCCAAATTGTGGAGCTCTTCAAGATTCTCCAGTACGGTGATCCGGTTGGATTGGAGGGACAGAATTTTGAGTTTTTTCAGGGTTTGTAGATTCTTCGTCCAATTAGAACGCTTTCGGTAGTTTGCGATAAAGGAAAGCGTTACCTCGATTTTAGTAATCTTGTTTTTTCCAAGCCACAGTTCTTCTAGGTTGACCAAGGCTTCCAAATTCTCCATTTTCTACGAACTTTCAGTTATCGTTGTCTGGTCAAGCAGTTTGTTAGTGCATACCCGGATCTTGTTTCCCCCCAATTCCAAGCTTCGTAGGTTAACACTGAATTCGAGATTGCTTATAGTCGAGATACGATTTTGGACGAAGTATAGAGTGCAGAGCTCCTGTAGTTGGCCTAGACCGTCAGGGACGGCTCGAAGAAGATTGAAGGACAAATCCAGTACACTGTCATGTATCCCGTCATCCATAGAGTGAAGGTCGCATTCGGCTCACCAGAGATTGGAGAGATTGTCTAAAGCATTTCCAGTGGTCTTGATCTTATTGTCATAGAAGTCCAATTCTTCTAGCTTAGTGAGAAGATGAAAGACCTCGGGATCCAGGAACGAGATAAGGTTTTGCCGAAGGCATAATCGCTTTAGATGATTCGCAAATCTGGATAATCGCAAGTCTGCGAGCGATCCAATGCTTGCATGCACAAGTTCCAAGTCCTCCATAGATAGGCGAACGTCAGAGTTCATGAAGAGATAAACGGAAGAACAAGGGTGCACATACTTCCGTTTCGTCAGGGAAGTCTGCAAGAAAATCTCCTCCTTCACCTAGGTCCTCGATGGAGCCCGATTCTACTGGCTCTTCGTCCGAGTCTAGCTCTACAGGCTGATGTTGCTCTGGGGCAGGTTCTGGTAGTATTACTCGAGCGCTAAGTATCGATCTCAGTGGGATGGATTGGAAGGGATGGACTGAATAGACGAACGTTTTTGAAGAGAGGGCAACTGCATCACCATTCCGTTCCCTTGTCGTTGTAGACATGACGAGACCGAACCATGTGACAGACACAAAGTTACTACTGTGAAACAAGTGTCTGTTCGGAGAACTTTCATTCTTCAAGGCTTTAGCAGGCCGCCTATTGAAAGAAAGAGTAGTCCGCGGCTAGGAAAAATGTAGGCTCCAGCATAAGCCTAAATAACTTCGAAAAATGTGACCCCTACCCGATTTGAACGGATGACTTTGTGGAAGTACCATCGCTGGAATCACACACTCTACCACTGAGCTAAGGGGTCTTCATTCCTTCGATGATAAGTGATCTTGCTGATTCGTTCTGCATTTCGGCCTACAACAATCGCATGATATCCAATTTTTTTCGGAAAGCAATATGTAGCAATAGAAAACAAAATCCACTACTTGATACACCCTAGCCTTGACTCCGTCTAGACCACGAGGAGAGGCTCAAAGCACCGATGATTCCAACAACTAGCAGAGCTGTCCCTGCTCCCAAAAGTCCTGGTACATATAAGTACCATGTGTCGTCGACTTCGTCGTTAGCCACTCGATTGTCGAACAAAACAATCTCTTCCTTCTTGCGGCGTCGACGAACACCAGATGTGTCAGGATCGATATGTGATATTCCCGAGATACTGCTTCCTGGCCCGGACATTCCTAAATTGATGCTTGGCATCTCAAGCTCCTCCACGTCATGCCCTAGGTCTGTAAGGGGTAGAGAAGGTATTTCCAAACTTGGATCCAGCATTCGCGCTCGATCGAAGAACATGGCTGCCGCTTCGCGATCTCGTTTCCAAGCCTCTGCCCCCCCTTCACCAACTTGAGCATGGATTGGCATCCGGATGGACGCCAAGCTAGAGTAGGAAGCGGAAAGAAGAGTCGATGCAGCGCCTTCTAAGTGGAGAAGCCCTGCATCGAGATAGAGCTGGGCCAGGCCACGTAGACCTCCGATGCATTGTAAGTAATACGCTGGAGTGCCGCGCGGCGCTGGATCTTCGAGAACATCTAAAGTATACGTCGAACTTAATGGTAAATAATGAGAGGCAAGCCTGATAGTAGCTGAAGGAACATGCGCCTGATGCCACGCCCGCCTTAGACGACAGTCAGAATGGTAAATCCAGGATAAGGGAGTGGGAACTCACAAGAAGCACTCAAAAGCCTCCTCTTTGTCCTTGCGTATATCGAATTGTTCTAGCGCCATCAGTACCAGGCTTGTTGGATCCATATTATATTGGTGCTCGAGGTCATGACTGGCGTTGAAGATGATTGAATTTGTGACTAGTGGTGAAAGGTGGTCGGGGATAGGCCCGACGATCAATGAAGGCCATATAGATGACTTTTCTTTCTCCAGGTAGAGTGTCAGGAGCCTTCCTGGTTGCGGGCAATGCAACGACTCCAGAGAGGAGGAATAGGACGAAGTGATGCTGCGGAAAGCACGACGGGGAGAGGTGGAGCGAGATGGATCAGGGTTAGAGGCAGCTATGTGGTATGGAAGAGGGGGAAGCACACGCTCATCAGCAGACAAGCTGGGTGATGATAATGCCGAAGGAGGAGAGACATCTTCTGCTTCTGAAACTTGCCCGCTCTCGAGGGACGCAGCAAAGCTGCTTGAAATTTCAGGATCCGATATAAATGCATATGATGAATGCGAGTGCGTAGAAGTAGTCGAAACGTTGGAGGAAGTCCTTTCGCGGCCCGTCCGTCGCGATGTTCTAGGTTCCAGCTGCCATATAGAGCTCGTGGTATCGAGAGTACCATACAGATGCCCCTGCAACGATACGCGTAAAAGGTCGTGGAGAGATATGTGGAAGTTCTCACCTTGACTATCGGTGCTTGCCCTTCAACTCCCGCAACGAGGTAATTCCTCTCGATAACCACCTCAAACATGAAAGAAGAGTTGTCGGCGATGCACACGGCGGGGACACTGAGGACCTACCGAAATGTTCTCCACTTTCGTGTCATATGGTACCATTATGAGCACGGTGGCCTGCAATCCGTACCTTGAAGCATATCCGCTTTCAAATATTGAGGCAGCATACCTGATCGTGTGACTAGAATCGGTTTAAGCAGAGGTTTTGAACATATCTTCTGTGAAGCATACCTGATGCCATGAATAAGAGTAATACGTCCGCTCGTGTTCCATGGGGCTCGATGACTGGGGGAGGATAGAGGGAGAAGAGAAGGGGAATTGACAGCAGTTCAGCCAGGCATGAAGTAAGCGACCAATCAAAGCACGTGTCCCTGATCACCGTTCGCTCACATTGAGTCACAACGGAGCATTAATTGACCTGGTATATTAGGATGCACCAGCTGGTATACACGATAGAATACTTCTTTAAATATTAAACTCGTGAATCCACAGGTCTATTCAAACGAACTGTGGACGCTATCCGTCTCATCCTGTCCTTTTCTGCCTCCATATGTTGGATGAGCATACCGTCCAGCTTCCTCGACGATTCCTCCGCCTTGGAGTTTTTACTCCACGCCGCCGCAGACCCTACGGTTGATCTACGGATCCCAGCCCGATGCGCCATCGCTGGACGGTGCTGTTGAGCAAATCTGTAGAAATCAAGGGTGGAGACGGGAGGACCATGGCCTTGATCGCTTCTACCTAGCCGCTCAGCGAAAAACGGAGCGTGGACAGCTGTATTGCTAATGGGCTGCCTTCGGTTCGGCAATTCGAGTGGTGCAGCTCGGGCTGTCTTATCGACATGAGGCGTAGAGTGATTCCCCAATCGGGTTATGGAAGGCCTCGGACAACTGGAGGGTGGTGACATGTTGCGGGTAAGAGGGTCTGCATAAGGATGAACTGGACCCCGGGAGTGGCGATAAGTTTCATCGTCGCTATCATCGCTGTCGCTTGAGTCTAAATCATCCATAGCATTTGGTTGGGACTGAAGAGAATCGAAGAATGACGTCGGCGATGACGGGCCTGGGGCGGAGTGTATAGCGACGGGAATATTCGTTGGTGGGACGTCCAACGACAGGAATCGGATTGCTGAGTTCCCACGTCGTTCAGAAAGAGGGGGAAAAGAGGGGACCACGGGAGACACAGGGTCTGGGGCAACAATCAGTAGGGTCGTATCATCAGTGAGGGGTTCTGTTATGTGAGTATTGCCTGGGTTTCTCAATCCCGGATGACGGAGTGAAGAATTGCGGGGCGGCGGCAAGAGAGCCACGTGAGCTAGGGAGGATGATATTCTGGGCGGAGGAGACATCGCAGAATATCGGAGGACATGACCATCGCCAGGAGAAGTCCCCTGTTCAATACTTGGTCGACCAGCTGGATGATGAGAAAGCCCCGGGCTATGGGTCAATAAGTCTTGGGACGAACGGGAGGCGGATGGCTGCGAATATTCTGATATGGATGCCCGACCATTAATTGCGGACAGCGCCAAGGACGCACGGGCTCGTCGATCCTCGAAAGCCATATCATCGGAGAAGTGTGAGTCTAAGGTAAGTTGACTCATGCCATCAAACGACGGTGACCCTGCAATGTCTCCGAAAGAAGACCTGATTGGTGTTGGTAGTGGAGGGGGGGTCAACACAGCATGCCTCCTTTCTTCGTAAGTTTCCGAAAGTACAGGGGAGGATATAGCCTTCCGGAGTGAATGTCGGGTTTCAGATACTTTAGTAGGTGTTTGAGAGTCAGATCTCGAGAGCTCCGTTTGAGAGAGTGTATGGAGCGGATTGATAAGGAATTTTCGCGGGGGTGGTGTCAACGGGTTGAGGGGACTCACAGGAGTTACAGCACGCATGGGCAGAAAGCTCTGCCTGAACACGCCAGAGGGCACCAAAATCCCACTTCTGTCTCGCCGAGCGGAGGAATTCAAACTATAGTTAGAACTCTTCTTGTTCAATGGCGGTGATGAATCTTCAGAAAATGCCGCTTTGTCGAGCATGTGCTGGTCCAAGATGGGCTTTCCAATAGGAGGTGAGCTGGCGGGAGTACTGGCTCGTGGGGATGTTAAAGGAGATGATGCACGTATGGGAGAGAAATCCTGCGATGTACCATCAAAAGAATGGTGAACGGCTTGATGTAAAAGAGCCTTTCTCCAGTCTTCCCCATCATTAGAGGAGGACCTTCCTGGACTCTGCGGGGGAGGCAATCGATCAGCCAGAAGGGCCGCTCCCACCGATTCATGAACACCTAATCCATGGAGTGCAGAGGCTTGAACCGCGAAAGGATAAGTGGACGAAGGAAGAGGCACGTCGACAGAATCCGTGGGATCGATAACGTCGATCATATTCGGACTGCTGGGGGAGAGCTGGTCGCGCCAGACACCACGAGACTTCATATCTGTCTCTGCTTGTTTCGCAGCGATAGACAAGTCATGCATCTTCTCTCTGACAACAACTACCCTGCCGGTCCGAATGTCAGGACGGGTAGGTATTCTAGGCACCGCTGAGGAAAACCGTGGTTGCAAAGTATAGGATGGTGCAATAGAATCGGCCGCAGTTCGCAGTGCAGGTGGAGGTGAATCACCAGCCGAAGTTTGTGCGGACGACTTCGACTTGGATTTACCCCAGAATAGGTCGAGGAACGTCGGCGTAATCGCCCGTGCCAGCTTTTTAGAAGGGAGGTGCGCATTGAGACTCGGAGGTGCGAGATCAGCTGGAGATGGTTTGGAATGAGCAGGAGGAAGGAAGTAACTATTCTTCATGAGTAATTGAAGCCGATAGGAAACGTCGTCCCCGTAATATTCCTGAATTTCGCCGACGTCACAGCTGGCGTCATGAGTCTCGATTTGCTCAACCATAGAATGAGGAGAAAGGGGAGATTCCGGACCAGAGACGGTCGGCGTAGAAGGAGGGTAGACAGACGATGATATCCCGGAGACCTGAGTGGATAAAGAATCTCGGACGTTTAGTCCGGATGTATTTAGGCGCGTTAAGGAGGGATCACGAGAAAACGCGGACGTTGGTGGATGAGGGTGGGACACAGTGGGCAAAATCTGTAGACCAGAAGTATAACTGGACTGCACGAGAAGCTCAACCGCAAGACCTCTGGAAGCCGAACCTTAAGTACGTACTTTAACTACACCTGGAAAAGGCATCGACTCTTCCGCTGTAGGAAGACCGTGGTTCGTCAAATCACCTTGCCCACTTTGAAGAACGTCAACAGGCACGGTATCCATCTTCACCCTGTTCACTGGGCGACGTGAATGAGCTAATGGTTCGCCTAGAGTTGTCGCTTGTGTAAGGAGGGGGTCCTGTAGTGAATGATTTTCGCCGAAATGAGGTAGTTCAGGCGCAAGGTCCGGAGCTATAGCAGTCGTTCCTCCGGTTACGGTTCTTGACCGTGTCCTCGTCCTCGCTCGACGGGTGAGACTGGTGCCGCTGGAAATACTTGAATTACTGGCCACAGAACGGATAGAGCTCGGCCGCCCCATCCCTTCAGCATGGCTGGCCATCGGGGAAGAGGGACGGAGAGGCGTCAAGTTTCATGCACACATTCAAAATGGCACATGACTGCTTACGTATAAATTATAGGAACGGCCCACGTCAACTTAATGTCAAGTCCTGTCAAGTTGCAACTTTGCAAAAGCTTCAAGTTTGCCTGCCATGTCCACGATAATTGCTTCTTCCTGGTCTTGTAAATTCAAATCTCAAAAACCCATGCGAGTTAACAGACTCGTCATGCAAACCTCATAGATCTTCCTCAAACCGAAGGGTACCTCGCCTACTGGCAACTCTTTGTTGCAGCAACCGCCGTCTTTAACGCGGTGCAAAATTACACAACTCTCAAGTTGACCCGCAGGATTTATAATTCTAGCCCAGCTAATGGTACATCTTCCGCTAGTCGCTTTGGTCGAAAGTTCTGATCCTTCTATTACCAGTGACTGCCTTGCAAGCACGAACCTTCGGGACGTGGACTTTTACCTCTGCCGTTGTCCGGGGATATGCTGCATACAACATTCACAACAAAATGTAAGGATCCCATAGAAACCATTGTCACCGCTGACAATCCATTCTTTTACTTAGGATTTACGACATCGCTATGTTTACATACCTCATTGCTTTCGGTCACTTTTCGTCCGAGTGGTTGATTTTCCGTTCTGCAAAATTCAATGCTGGACTTCTCGCTCCTATCGTCGTTTCTAGTAGGCATTCCAAAAAATCCTGATGCTAAATATCTAATATATACCAATAGCCTTGTCGCTAATTTGGATGTTCAATCAGTATACTTTCTATGTCAGGAATTAGACCCTTTCCGATCCCACGATCAATTATATGTCACTGCATATATATTGCTGAGCGCTGAGCCCTCATATTTGGCAGCAACGTGTTTATTTCTTCTGGGAATTGATTAATGGACTCCACATCTCGTCTCGACTCTCAAGAATTCAGATCCCACTGGCAGGCATTTGAAACTGCCGTTGGTAATTCAAAAAAGGTGGATATATTGAACACCATGTGGCATTGTACCGTATAGGTTACTCGCTGTTACTCGTCTCATGGCCCAGCCACAGCTCGTGTGGCAGAACTTTTTTGGGGTGCCATCTTGCCTGTCGGCACAATTGCTGGCTGCCAGAACAATTCCGCTCACAGACCCCGACACCACCATACCACCAACAGCCCCCGTACCAATGATACCGAATTCCCCACAGAAATCGCCAGGAGAAGACCCTGGTCAATCTTCTCCAACTCCCTGAAGTCAAGCCTTCTCTTCCATAACTTCCCACCATCAGGTTCCCAAAAGCTCCCAGAGGCGGACATCAAGGTGCCGAAGGTACGATCAATTACTGGACGACTCCGGCCATACCCCAAAGGCCGTTCGCCAAAATGCGTCAATTCTCGGATCCCTGTCCGTACCCCGTTTGGGCCACTTTGTCCGTTTGGCGCCAGGCCGGGTTTGGCATTCCTGTCCGGACCCAGCGAACAGCCTCTCTCAGAGTGGATTTCTGTCCGGACTCCGGATTCGGCCTCGTAGAACGTCCTCATCAACAGGGGTGAAATCCAGGTGAATGTACCCTCAAGGTCCCCGTCGAGTCGCCAATGAGGTTCGCGTTGATGCCGGATTCCGTACGTGTGTGCATGTGTGAACGCCGTCAGCGTGTAAGCTTACCTGCTGCCTGGTCCATCTCCTGCAGTGTCCGGCAATTCCCCGCAACTTCTCGAAGTTTTCGACTCGTCTGTGCTCCTTCGAGCGCGGAAAATAGTCACTCTACTTCCGCTGCATGTGGCGCGACAGAGAATAACGTTACGGCAATGAGCTTTAGAGGATGTTCCTCAGCCATGATTGGTAGGTCTCCCACCGCTCAAGACCGTTGATTTGCGACCCAAGGAAAGGTCCCTTGCATACCTTGCATTGATTGTATCGGGTGAGACCATCGGCAAGTAGCTTCGCCTTCTTTTCAGACTGCATTCACTGTTTTGCAATAGAAAATGCGACTTTGATCCTGAATTGCAATGAAAGTCTGGTATGGATCCGCGAGATGCTTGATGTGGTCGTTTAAAATTGTTATTGCGGTTTATCATCTGGACTTTGGGGGCAGTCTGGCGGCAATGCTTGCATCCGGCCACCTAACAGCTGGAAATATTGTCGTCCTTTTTCTCAATGCAAGCGGTGTTTTCGTGCACGATGGCAGGCTGTTTCTTGCCGCCCGACATGTAGAATGAAACGTACCAAATTAATATTTCTCCCTTCATTCACGCTCATCAGTCCTGGACCCAGTGTACGGCTGCCTAAAAGGGGCTCTGCCAGTTCTGCCCCGTTCCGACCCCTCTGGCAACTGCCAGGGATTTACCAGGTTTGACGGCAGACTTCTCCCAACGACACACTACTTACCACATCAGTCCAAGTTCGTGGTCTAGCTTCGATGTTCCGTTTCGAATATGATGAACCAATGCCCGGGCTCCCATGTCGGAAGCCGGAAATCTCGAGACGGTACATGTACGAAGACCGTCGCACGATGATCTTGATCCTACTTGGCCTGACCCGCCTTCGGGAGTTTTAAATATTTGCACTTTCATAGACTAGGATGCTTCTCATCGCAAGTAGCCTTGCATCGCAACGGCACCGACCTTCGGTATGTTATCGCGCTTGAGTACAGAGTTGACTAGAATATCAATATATCATGCCAAGACTGAGCAGAGCACGGGTACGGTTTTTCATAGCATCGACTGCGGATCGTCCGAGTCCTCCTTAACGCAACAGTGGAAACCTCCCGTGATTCCCGTAGAACCGCAGTGAAAGATAGAAGAAATAGAATCACTTTCATCAATAACATTCACAGGCAAGAACGATGAGACAATAGACACCTTCTGATCATCCACGTGAAGTCCAAGATAATCGGAGGATGTTCGTTTGGGAAGTGGAACAAATGCGGTAGGTGTCGAACCACGATCGAAAAGGGAAGCCCACTAGTGAGATAGGGTATCGAACGTAGCTTCACGGTCAACATAGTTGTATGCTATTCTCACGATTAGCTCAAGTGCGGAATCGATCTTTTGACACACCTGCTGAACATGTTGAGGGACTGATCGTATTACAGAATGGCCGACGATCGTCTGAATGAGAAAAAAAAAGTCGCCCTTGTGGTTGGATCCTGCACAAAATTAACAGTAAGTGCGAGAATGCCATCAGTTCCGTTGCTTTCTGGAAACGCCTACGTATCCAAGCTCCAAAGGAGAAAAAAGGAATGCAAATCGCCTAGAAGGAGTCATGCGGTATCCATGTGGGTGGATCCCTGAACAAAAATCAGGAAACATGAAGTTGCACCGACACAAGGAAGCGGTACAACCGGTCGAGATGACCACATGAGTGCTACGCCATACGGCCACAGTTGGACGAAATTCACTGACAGAAAACGCCATATTTTCGAATGTAGTCGCAATGTGTTCAGAACCCTTCCCCGACTCGGATACATGGCAGTAGGTTTCGTAATCATCTCCCTTGTTCCTGTAAAAGGGTAGGCAAAGCAGCAAGTTCAATTAGGGGAGAAAACGGATGAGACGGAGAGGCATTTGGTAAAAGAGATAACGAAAAGTTCGTGCGATTCGCGGGAGATATAATATCTCTGAGCGAGGTCGAGGTAGCGGACTGACCGTAGGATCGCTTCTCTGGCTGAAAGGAGGTTGCCGGTGACCCAAATGTTTTACTTGACCCGAGCCGAAAATAACAGGGGTCCGGACCAGCGCCAGCCACCGTAATTGGCCGAAGGCTTGGTTCTCCAGGTTTCTCCGCAAAATTATTATGACCGAGTTCCGGATTGTATATAAGCCGGCGGGATAATTGTCATAAGCTGTCATAAGGTCGCCATTTTTCGACGGCCGTCCATATCGCGTACTCCACTGACTCTACTCATCGTTGATAAATGTCAGCTCCTACCCTTCAGTACCCTCCCGAATTACTCTTTCTCATTTGCGCTCATGTGTACTACTCCTCTCTACCCCCGGCCGAGCCATCCCTCGACCCCCTTATCCTAAAAGATTATGGCACCCCAACCGGTTTACCCTCGGCCATACCGGCAAGCCATTGGGCTGAACCAGTCGCTCGACGCGCGCTGGCTAACCTATGCCTCGTGAATCGTGCGTGGTACGAAGCAGCCAAGCCATGGTTGTGGACAAAGTTAGCCCTATTACACATTGCGATCTTGATTGTTCCTGACAGATCCCAAGGCTTGAAGTACGCCTACCTCGTAGCTGGCTGTCCCTTATTGAAGAGATTGCTTGGGATTATGACGAAGAAAAAGCCAAAGCGGTCATGGGCGACACTCTGCAAGCCGCGGCGAAAGCAGCCATATCTTCGTCCCATCCTGCGTTGCTCCACAATGGAAACCGGGAGGAGCTTCGGCTCGAAAATATTCTCGCGTCCTGGGGCCCTGACACCAGCATTCCTCTCGAGTTGCTTTCCCCGATCGCATCCCGCGACCCAAGTCCAAGACGGCTCCGACCCAAGAGCAAGAGTCCTGCCCGCTGGAAACTCGTGCGTTCGATCAATGATGCTATCCGAAAGGCCATAGAACGGAGGGAGCCTGGCTTGTATGGTAGGTAGCAACATCCGACATCTTCGTTGTTGGGCTGACATTCACAATTTCTAAGTCCCGAGCGCAAAGGACCCTCGTCCAGGCCGTTTCGTCCGGCATATCGATTTCAACCATTTCCGTACCATCGGAATGCGGCGTTCGATCGAGGAGGGTGTCAACAGTCGCTTCGTGACTGGCGATCGCATTCAAGCGGTTCTCCGAGTGCGTACCTCGATCTTCGCCCTCGATGATTATTAACCTTGACTACTGGATTAGGAAATGCCGAATCTGACAGCCTTTGGCGCCACAGAATATATGGATGGAGCCCTGACCCTCCCTGTTCTCAACGAGCTTTTCCTTCGAGGCGCCCCTTCCTGTGGTCGGGGCCGCCCTTTGCGTGGTCGCGGTGTCCACCCTAATGACTCGGATCAGGATAGTGAGGAAGAAGAACGCGAAAGGAGGCGAGAGTGCAAAGATCTAGAGGCAGTGGATCTCACGGGCTGCGTCAGCGCGGTTTTCGTCCATGCTTTGACGGAATTCGTGAATGCACATTTACTTGCGCATGCCGACGTGGAAATGCACGAAGACGGTCACAACAACAGTCGCCCATCACTTGCGGTGCGTTTCCACGAAGAACCTCCCATTTTTCCCGGTCTGCTACGTCTGGGCCTGCGCGGTGTAAAGTCAATCATGCCTCGAATTCTGACACCTTTCGTTCTCGCCTTCCCATCACTCACTCACCTCGACCTTTCGGGAACTCGTGCAACCCCGGAGCTACTTTATGCGTTGGGAGAGTCGTCGACCGTCCGTCTCCAGTCCCTTGCGCTGGCCAGGTGCATTAAACTCGATAGTACAAGCATAAAAGCTCTGCTCATTGAATCTCCTGTAACTCGGGCGTTGAAAGAGCTCAACCTCTATGGTGACGTGACCTTCAGGTCCCCCCTTCTCGAAGACGACCTTCGGGATATAATAACAATGGCGCCCTGTTTCTTAAGTGGCGATCTGGTTTACTTGGATATCTCCAGCGCCCCTGTTACACCGGATGTCCTGTTGAAGGGATGCCGGCTGCAACCAAAGCTCCGTTCCCTTGGTCTCTCGCACATTGCGGATTTGAAGCTGGAGACCATCGCCGAGTTCCTTCAGAATCGCGCGCCAAATGTTGAAATCCTGACGCTGATTGGCACCTCGCCAGAATTGGATTGTGGTATGCGCCGCACGAATGACGACCGCTTACGAGGATCGTCTAGGCAGTCTTCCATCGCCTTACATACTCACCTGATCCGTCCTCTTTGCACCCCGCCGTTCTCTTTCAGTCTTTCCATGGCCTCCCATACACCTCCCCCCCCTCTCACCCGACTTAGGGTGATTGAGCTTTCGACAATCATGCTCGGCGGCCTCGGGGCTGGTGCGGGAGCATGGCGTATTGTTAGGAGCAAAGGCGGTCGCGGTTGGTATGTGGACACGGCGAGCGCTTGGGTAGCTGAATCGGGTTCTGGTGAAGGCAGCGTTTTGAGGCGAGATCTGGAACCAAAGCATCCATACAGGACAGAAATGGAGAAGCTGTCCAAAGCAAATGGTAACGTAAGCAGCGGCATCGGATGGCATGCTCGGAAGATGGAGGTCAGTTGGCGCCTTGGTTTACTTCACTCGACGCTAATGGCTATTTATCTGATGCTGTTAGATTTTACATGGACATGGCATGCTGGGGCGTGAGGATGGTCTATATGGGGCGGTATCGTTCGCTTATCAAGGTTGAAACTTGCGTCCGACGATCGTCAAGGCCAAGAATACGCCCGTGGTGCTCGTGCGAAGAAGAAAATGACGTCCAGCCGGCACTGGGTCGCACTGCCTGCGGTGTATTCTACACCCTCAGGATGATGTTGGAGGATCAAAAGATATATATGAACTAGACTGCAATTGTATCGGCACATCAGGGTATTTAATTCAATTGCATATTTGCATTCGATGGAAATGGTATGTATACCACTGTTGTCGTCCATCCGTTGAACATGGGAAGGTGATGTCATGGTTGCCATTTGATCGCAACTCCGTGCATATGATTCAGCGTGTCCGTTTTCTATCCTCAGAACTGCACTTCACGCTATTTCGCGTGACTGAAACACTCATAAGTATCTTGAGGCGATGTCCGAGATGGGAAATTCAAAATCCCATTTAAATGAAATCGACAGAAGATGAAGGGAGATTTGAAAGTTTCGGCTTGACCGGGTATCGATGATCCGGGTCCGGCCGAACGTTCGCGGCATCACTATGCGAAGAAACGCACAGCCGTCGTGGCCCGATAGGCTCGTCGAACTTTCGAAGGCTATGTTTTGGGTGCCTGGCTACGCTTGGGCCATCGTTTTATGGACTTTTACTACTTACCATACGAAGCACAAACTATTGGGCTCCAGGAACGTGCCCGAGTTTCAATTACGATTTACATGCCGCAGTGCAATGCTGTACCTTGGCAGGCCAGTATTACCACGCCAAGAAAACGTATTCTATGTTACATGCCTCGTGTCGCTACTAGTCGCAAGTCTACAGTCTATCTCACTATTTACATAGTACTTGGGCTGTCGCCAGCGCAATTGCTGCGAAATTAGCCAGTTTACACGAATAAAACGCTACCCGCAGGCACGAGGAGCTCCTGTTGAGAAAGTGATACTCCATAATACATAATGACCAATTCGATGCCGAGCTGAGCCACAGCCGCCACACCACCTTTCTCTTTCTCCCCACTCAACCGTCAGGCCATTATCCCGTTATGTCTTCGTCCGCCCCAGGCTCGTCAGTCTGTACGTGTCGGCCCCGAGTATACGCTCCTCTCATAACGATCATTACAGTGTCAGGCGCATCGCATTTCGTAGCAAGCCCCAAAACTAGCGAGCCTGAGGGACCTGTACTCTCGCCTCCGCACTCACCAAACGATGGTCCCGTTCTACAACCGAGCATACGAAAGCGGGCCACATTTCACGAGTCCGACCCTGTACGTGACGTTGGGCCAAGGAGACCACCTCCCCTCCGCAAGTCAAGACTGGGAACTATGCTACAGCCTGAGAAAAAGATTGGACCCGCTCCTGGGATCATTCAAAGTCTGAAGGCGGTATTGTTAGCATCATGTACGGGTCCTGTCTTTCGCAACAGTATCACACTAAAGCGGATCCTTTCTACGCAGGGATCAATATTTTACTTCTCTGCATTCCAGTCTCGGTTAGTTGTGGTCCGTTCGGGCGATTTTTCTTTCTTTGACTGTTACATAGTGGGCTCTACATTTTTCGCTCAAAGGGGAAAATAAAGATACTGTCATCTTCGTCGGTACGCCTTTCAGTCCCGATGTCTTTTCCCTCTCAAACACTTGGCAGTGTCATTTTTCGCCATAATACCTCTGGCCAAGGTGAACTTTGGAAATCTCCTTCGCTATCATAGTTCAGCTTACATTAGATGTGTGCTAGCTTCTTGCTTTCGCGACAGATGAGTTGTCTATGCGAGTAGGTCAGACCTTGGCCGGTCTCCTCAATGCCACTCTTGTACGTTCGTTATATTTTCGTGACATTCCCATCTCCTAAATGAATATTCCTAGGGGAATGCGTAAGGCTAATTCAACTCAACATACGGCAATCACTCACTATTTATAGCGTCGAATTAATCGTAGCTGTATGTCGCATCGATGTATCATCACTCACCCTGTCTTGACAAGTAATTCTGTGCAGATCATTGCTCTAACAAAATGCCAGCTGCGTGTAGTACAGGCATCTCGTACGTCCCCAGCTTTTGGACCGAACAAAAACACTGACCCATTATCAGTCGTCGGTTCCATACTCAGTAATCTTCGTATGGGAACTAATTTGCACGCTATGTGCCCCATTCTGATCGCATCTCTAGTCCTCGTTCTCGGCATGTGTTTCTTCGCAGGTGGTCTAAGATACTCCGAGCAAGGCTTTGGGAAGGGTGCGTATCGGCTCTAGTTAACAACTCCCACTTCAGCTCACATCGATATCGGGGAAGCTGCCACACAGCTCAACTCTTCACTATTAACAATCAGTGTCATCGCGGTACTTCTACCCGCCGCATTTCATGTCACCACCACTTCGCAAACAGATACTGCAGATATTCTAGCCATCAGTCATGGCGTACGTCAAGATACCTTTATCGTTGCTGCCGAACTGATTGTCTTTCCACCTCAGGTTGCGCTCATCCTTCTATTCGGCAAGCATTTTTCTTTTGAATGCGTATGCTCAGAGCTAACGACTTTTCCGACGTTCAACAGTTTATTGTGCTTATCTGGTCTTCCAACTCTATTCTCACACTGCATTATACGAAGATAAGGCAAAGGACGTTTCATTATCAGTTGGATACAATCTGCACCGGCCCAAAATCGTCAAATTTATTACCGACCGGCAAGGAAAACATAAGGACAATAGCGAAAACGTATCCGATCAAACGGTTCAGGATGGCCAGAATGTGTCACTATTCACTGAAGATCCAGCTAACGATCCCGACATGGAGTCAGGCGCCGCGAGGACAAAGGAAGAAGAAGAAGAAGAAGAGTCCCCTACCATGAACCTCCCCGTTACTATCGGCTTACTGATTTCTGTGACAGTTGTCTGTGTTCCCCCCTCTTTTCCGTGTGCCTAGATGTCCTCTAATACCTCTTACTTAGCTTGTCGCAGTCACTGCTGAGTTTTTGGTTGATTCAATCGACGGACTCACCAACAAAGGCGTCATCCAGAAAGAATTTGTTGGAATCATCCTTCTACCGATTGTAGGAAATGCTGCAGGTATGCCTCTGAAGGTCACATTTACTTTTTATTTGCTCTCACACTGTGTTGCACAGAACATGTGACTGCCGTAACAGTCTCTGTGAAAGACAAGCTCACACTGAGTCTTGGGGTTGCAGTTGGATCCAGTATCGTAAGTCTGATTCCATTGATTCATGGCCAAAATAATAATCCTGTAATCTTAGCAAATCGCACTTTTCGTTATCCCGTAAGTTTTCTGAAAGGTGAACCCTGTGCTGGATCTTTGACGCTTCTGGCAGTTTCATTATCACCCTCGCTTGGATTCTTGGCAAACCGTTAACTCTCCTTTTTGATCCTTATGAATCGATTGCTTTGTTCCTCTCAGGTAATGTTTCTTTCCCGGAACATAATGCACTTGTTTACACATAACTATCAGTTATCACCGTGAATTACGTGATGCAGGACGGAAAATCGAATTGGTTGGAGGGTTTGATCCTCATGTGTATGTCCGATGTCCACACCCTAAACTTGGTTACCCTTTGCTAACTATGACCCTGCAGGTTTATATGTTATTCTGGCAGTTACGTTCTGGTACTACCCCGGTAGGCGAAAGCGCTGAAAAAGAAGTTCCTTCCCTTTCTTGACCTTTTCTTGTCTTCAGGTCAAGAGATATCGTGCCCAGCATAAACGTCTTATCTCGTCTGATATAAGGCCGCCACCTTCGGCGACAATCAATCTAACACAAGAAAGAAAAAAACATCTTATCAAATCTGCTCCCTTCCCCACCCTCTTCGATTTCTCGAATCGATATGCCAAACGCATCCCCGGTTAAATTTTACTTCAAATATTTTAACATCTAGCGCCGAAAAAGAAGTTTCCCTTCCTTTGTTGACCTTTTCTTTTCTCAGTGCCCATCATACACTTCTTATTAAATCTGCGCGCTTCCCACTCTCTTCGGTTCTCGGATTGAAATGCGAAACCCATCCTCAGTTCATTTTACTTCGAATCATTAACATCCAGTGGCTACTAATTTCTTTACCATCCGGTGTTACATAAATCCTACATACCCCGATATCAATTCTACCCGGCGGAACTTCGTTTGTTACATGGAGAGGAAACAATGTGTATGGTTATAATCTGGCTTTGGACGGAGTGGGAAGGAGAGTGGCGGCAGCGGCTGCCAGTACTATATTATCCCGTTCCATGACGTTCGCAGCTACGTATACATCCAATGCCTCGTCAAGTAGACACTACACAATAAATTCAGTGCTCACTTACTGAAGATGACTTTGGCCCCTTCCTTCCACATCCTAGTCACGATCGTTTCGCCGGGGTAAACTACGCCAGCGAAACTAAAATATCCGTCATTTGGATTGGGTGGAAGTCTCAACTGGAGTGGGGAACTCACCGAACTTTAATGTCCGTGTAAGGTCCAAAAGTCTTGAGCACATGTTTGCCTGCAATCCCCATGGTGCAGAGACCATGAAGGATTGGCTGATCAAAACCACCAATGGCTGCAAACTCCGGCAGAATCTGCAGAGAGCCCGATATCAAAAGGCGGCATCACGGCTGGGATCCACGACACTTGCATGTAAAGGATTCAAGTCACCGCTCAGTCTATTATTCATGTAAGGATAGCCTCTGTATCAAGGCAGGGCCCTAACTCACCGGTACAGTGCTGCTTGCGAAGAAGATGTCTTTTCCTCGACTACGGCATCAGGGTTGCGCTTGGGCGGAGAATTCGCCGCAGAAGCTGCGCCTCGATCTGAATGAATAGACCATGCATTGTTCGCCCCAAAGCCATGATATGAGGGGAAGCATACCGTTACCCGTCCGTTTTCCACCGAAGCCCCCGGCTCCCCGAATAAAGAGGGTGGACTGGTTCTCGAAGATGACCTGCCCGGTGTGCTTGTCGCGTGTTTCTACGATCGTGGTAACAGCTGCTGCCTTGCCTTTGTCTAGTACCTCCAAGAGCCTGCATCTCGTGAGTCAATTGGAATTAAGAGGCAAGTGAAGCTTAGACTGACCTGACTTCATTTACTAGATCCCCCGACGTCGGGATGGGAGCTTTGATGCTCAAGTATTGTTCTCCGTGGAGGAGTTTAGCCTACGAAATGAGGGTTTCGGTCGGTGGATGCCTTGCGTCGCAATGCAACGCGTTTAACGCACTGGATTGAAGTTCGGAAGCCAGTCCAAGGGCAAGGCAGAACTCGCAAGAAACTGTGGGATGACGCCAAACGTGGGCAATGCCTCAAATTCATTGTCTCTTTCATACGTCCATTGCAATTCCTTTTCGGTTGCACCTATGCCAAGGTTGTACAGGATGACATCGCGCTGTGAGAACGTTTAGGAAGTGTGTGTAGCGACCGAATGAACCTAGAGAGATAATACCTCGGTATAGCTATATTCCACGGGCTCGACGCGGTTCTGCTTCGCCTTTACTACTAGTTCTGAATCCTCTGGGTCGGCAAATACGTTCGGATTTCTGAAGGTAGTCATAGCAGATATAGACTGTACAAGAGTGCGTTTCGAACCGGGCAAAATCACATGCTACTTATTTTAGACCAAATGTGATAGTAGAATGTGATCTAAGTTACTCCTTCAGATAGTCCACAAAGCATCTCTTCAAAGAATGATATTATCTGAATGAAGGAGCTCCGGAACTTACGTTCTTCTGGAATGCAAATACTGTTACACAACTGCTTGCTGAGGCCCAGTCTGGTGAGAGGTGAAGCTGGGGGTTTCAAACCGAGCCATTCCACCGTTAACTTTCGATGGTTGTGTCCGCGGTGAATTGCAGCATGGACGTGGTGTAGACTCGGTCGAGACTTCCGAGTGACCCGTCAAACCTCCAACCCCTGCCTGCGCGGGTATTACCATGCCCGTTTCAGAGGGTAGGCTTTTCGAAGGGTACGGGTAAGGGTATGCCTCAGGATATCCTTAAGGGAGCTGAATGCCGCGAAGGAGGGGATGGTGTTCTCTACACTTTCTCCAACCACAATGCTATAATTCAAGGCCATACGGATTCTCCTCATCACCATCGCCTCCTTCGCAGCATTCACCTCTGCAGCTCCTCTCACCGACCCAAACGGCGCCAACGACGCCTTCCACAATGAATACCGCCTAGCCGGAGTCGACAACGTCCCCATTCCAGTCGATGCTTGGGTGTCAGCTAGAGCCCTGTCTATTGGCATAGACACCCACTGGCGCAAAGAGGCTCCCCATGATATGGTCCTGGGCGTTGGAGAGGAGGAAACAGTAGAATTTGACGTGGACGCAGACATCGTTGAGGCGGATGGCTGGACTTCCGAAAACAGAGATTTACAATTTGATCGAACAAATGCAAGAAGGCGGCGAAAAACGTTTTGTTGTAAGCAGTGTTTATAAACAGCACTCGGTTTTATAACTTCACATCGATAGCTTTACATTTAAATCACGGAAACTTTCAGTGTAGTTCTTCATGCGCCACTCGTTGCTGACCTATTGTCGGCTCTACGTGACACGAGAGGCCGTTAACGTCAAGTTAGGCTGCATGAGAAATGTTTTAACGCGTCTGATCATGAAACACAGTAGTGGATGAGAAATGTTTTCCTACAGATTTTCCATACATATATGGTGCAAAGCGGGGGATTGCTAAACGCAAGGTAATAATAGACGGCAGTATACTAGATACTTCTACAGTTTCGCCTTGACGACATCTCCCTTGTTGTCAAAATTCTCGACAACCTACGTGGAATAGTTGAGCAACTACATTCACCAACAATCATGACAACACGATACCTGTTGCAGAGCCTCAGCAGCACTCATAGGATGAGTCGCTCGTCCATCATCTGGGAGAAAACTAAGTTGGGCAAAAGTTCTGATTAAATGACCGAAGTGGGCAAACCAAAGTTTGTGATGACACTCCATTGTGCGACAACATCCTCCGGAGTGTACGGCTTGGTATGGGGGAAGCCATGACCACCTGCACGCTGCCACCGCATTTGTGCAGCCCATCCACCAGAAATTTCAAAAAGGGATCCAGTGGTCTCGGTGTTGTCTGTTGACAATTGATGAACTAGATTTCCGAATTGGAGCAAAGAAGAGTGTACCTTTGCTAGTCAGGTAACCCACGATGGGCGCAACATAGTCTGGCTGTAGTGTCGTATTGAAGCGGAACCAAGACGAGGGATTGTGAACTAACCTTGATCGCGTCCATCAGTTCTTGTGGCCTAATTTTCACAAACAGATTCATGAGCTCAAGTGGAAGCGCTCATTAAGATATAAGGCTACGAACCAGATCGTCATGGTCATGGCGGTCCCTGCAGACGGGGCAATAACATTAGCTAGAATACCGTACTTCTTACCCTCGATCGCGAGAGATTTGGTAAGGCCTATGATTCCGGCTTTTGCAGTAGAGTACTGGGAAAGCGTTAGTAAGAAGTCCAACATGGACGACAACGACTGACGTTGGCCTGGCCAAAGTTACCATCTGAGCTCCATGGGTCAGTGTTGTAGCATTGATAGAGGGGAATGACTCACAAATGCCTGTTCCGGACGATGTAGTCAAGATGCGGCCATACTTTTGTCTTTGGAAAATAGGCCAAACAGCTTTTGCACACTACCAGCAGTTTAACATATCGACGGAAGCTAAAAGTCCACGAAGATCTGAGCTTACTTTGTAGGTACCCCTGCAACGGATATGATATTCAACAGGGTGGCCGATGATAATGAAAGGGACGAACCGAAGATGGATGGCAAGGACCAGGTCCCATTCTTGTTCAGTCATAGCGGCGAAGGATTTGTCACGAAGGATACCAGCATTTGCGATCAGGATATGCACGCCGCCAAACTTCTCCAGAGCAACCTTCACGATAGCATCGCCGTCCTCAGCGGAACAGACTGCCGCTGCGGCCTTCGCTCCAACTTTGATCGTTACTCGGATTTGATGAGGTGTATCGAAATAATCAACTAACCTCTGGTAATCTCTTCGACGACTGCATTCGCTCCCTTCTCACTGACGTCATTGACAACAACATTTGCTCCCAACTTTGCGTACATCAACGCATAGATACGTCCGAGACCTGCACCTGCACCCGTGACGATCACGACCTGGCCATCAAAGCGGACTGGCGGAGATGACTGCGGGTTTGGCGGGAGCGCGGCCGCTCGTTCGAGTTTACCCTCCACATAGATAAGCCGGGCTGCTTTGAATTCGAGATGAAAACAAATCTACCTTAAGGTCGATGTCTGCCATCGATCTGGGGCTACCGGGGGTCTACGATGGACCGAAAGAGGAGAAGAAGCAGACTCACAAGGTTGGGTTCGTGAAATCAGTCATTTCTTCCCATTTGGCTTTAACCTGGAATCGATCAAAATAGGCCCCAGTTAATCGCCACCGAGTGGAGACTCACAGCAGATGGTGTGAAGCTAGCATCCGTCTTGAACACTGTACCGTTGCTTCGTTCTTCTCGAATTTCTGCGACATATCCCGCACCAACTTCAAAGACCTTTCCCGAAGCATCAGGACCATCGGGGTGACAGATAGCAACAACAAAGGGTGCAACGTATTCCGGCTAGGGAAGCATACAGGTTCAACAGCAAAAAGCGCCGTCTTCATGAAAAGACTCACGCTCATATTTGCCAGCATTTCCGGAGGCATAACGGTCTCTGTCATTGAGGAAGCAGCAAGCTGTGCGCTCACAATCAGCGATATAATAGAGGAGAAATAAAGACTCACAGGAGCAATGGCGGTCGACTTGATGCCGTATTTGGCCCCTTCACGAGCAAGGGTTTTCGAAAATCCTATGAGACCAGACTTCGCCGCGCTGTAGTTTGATTGACCAAAGTTGCCTTTGAAAAATGGAGATGTGATCAAGGATGAGCGAACGGAGAATATGATGACATGCCATATAACCCAGCAGCACTTGCTGTGTTAATCACTCGACCAAACTGTTGTTTACGGAAATGAGGCCATGCAGCTTTGGTGCAAGCATAGGCTCCCTTCAGGTGGACTTCCATAATCTGGTCCCACTCTTTGTCTGTCATGTTCTTGAACCTACGCCAAAAGTTCAGGGTTGCTCATAGTCTGAACCTCTGAACGAACCAACCCTTTGTCACGCAGAATTCCAGCATTGTTAATGAGGATCGTAATTCCCCCGAACGCGTTCAAGGCGCTCTGAATGACGGCAAGACCGTCGGTTACAGAAGAATGGTTAACGACGGCTTTTCCACCGGCTGAATCGGGGTGAACTTCGTGAATGGGGGAGTCAGTTGAATCAAAGCTCACCTGTGACAATCTCGTCGACGACCTTCTGAGCTGCTGTGGCGTTGAAATCGTTGACCACAACATTGGCCCCCCGTAAGGCAAATAGCAAGGAATATCTGGTTGTAGCGCTCGGATCAGAGATCGTCGACAAACAGGGAAAGAAGCGCACGCCCGGCCAAGACCGCCCCCAGCACCAGTAACGACAACGGTATGGCCTTTGAACGACAAAAACATGGTAGTGATAGGAATTTGCCGGCTTAGCTCCTCCTGAAATAACCTAATCGAGTCCAGACATGTGATTATCATACAAGTCGGGAATCGGTAACTAACACACGGAAGTCTGCAATATCGTCTCGCGACACAAGAGGACATGCTCAACAGAAACACATGCGGGACAACAGCGAAATATATATTCTTTTTGACCATGGGCAAGCCATGGTGACGATGAACGAAGGAACGAGAGGTCTCCAAAAATATGGAGATATTGCATGACAGGATTCAACCTTGAATAAATAACAAAACGAGAGGGACGCAAAAAACAGAAGGAGACGAAACGCAATAAAAAGGAACGAACGAGGGTCATGGCGATCATGAGGACATGAGGGTGATATAGACTAGAGGGGCCTTTGGATGGAATGTTGCAAGTGGTCGTGGCAAAAGGAAGAGCTTCAACAGGCACGGAAATCGACGTCTTGAAGGGCATAGACCGGGGGAAACAGCGGGAGGGAAATTCGATAGCAATCAAAAACAGCAAAGACAATATAGTCGGACACTTCGGAGTGACTGAGAAAAAATAAATCAAAGACGATGAGATGCAGTGCGATGGGGAATCAAGAGAAAAGAAAGATAGTGATAAAACGTAAGATATGGATTGTTGATATAGCGTCGAGATGAGGTGATGCATGGTGGGCAAGACGATGGGTGAGATATGCTCTGTCTGAAAAATACACGACAAGAAGATGAGAGGCGACGGTGACCAGGTGGAGGCTGCCATTCAGGGCTCGAGGACCATTCCATCTGAAGCAACGGTATCGCCTTTGGAATGCGCTGTTGCCCAGTCGATGGCGAATACGGAGGCTTTAAGGAACTTTTTGTGCGCGTACTTCTTGCAGACATACTGGCGGGAAAAATTGGATTCGGCGAGCTTCTCAAGGAGCTGTTCATACCCAGGGAGCAACTGTTCCTCTGTATAGCCCGAGTGATACACGAAGGCATCATTCTAACAATTAGGCAAGTCAGTCACATGATTGGCACAACGGGGAAATCGGGCATGAGGTGTCTGCGTGCCAACCATGCGCCAACCCCAGTATAAAAGTGGACGTAAACTCACCCAGTCTCCACCCAACATCTTCCTTGCGCAGTACATCCCGACAGCCGCCACCAAGCTTGGTTTAACTCGCAAGAACCGATAATCCAGAAGCGTAACCTCTGTCAAGAACTTGCTCAGAGTTCTTGTTTGAATGTCGTAATTGTCGGCTTTGCTGATTTTGCGCATCCAGCTGTACGGTGAGCAATAATGCGAGATGTTGAACTCGAGGGTCTGTAGCATGATCCGTTCGCCTTTCAGGATCTCCTCTTTGGTATAACCATTTTCTGTCATGAACACAAACTCGTCCACAGACGGCGCAATAATCTCCTCGTATTTGGCGGCGATGAACATGGCCGTCACTCCCACTAGTTGAAGCTTCACCAACGATACAACACGCTTACTGAGGAAACGGTCGACGACATTGATGGCAATCCATAGGGTCTCAGGCCACATGTGGTAGCGGAGGTGGACTTGCAAGAGCCAGTCCACAAGCGTTTGACGCATTTGCCATGTGATCTCATGTTGGTTGTCCATATAATTGGGACTCGGCATCATTCCCTCCTACGAGACGACCGTCAGGCATCTCTTGTGTATCAAAAGGAAAATGGACAGACCTCGAGGTCATTCATATACTCGAAGATCTCGTCGGCATATTCGGATACCATGGTCATGTCATGAACGTTGACGTGGTCTTCAAATCTTTCTTGGACCGCCTCCACTTCCCTCCGGAATCTTTTCTTGCGTTGAGTGGAAACTTCGGGCCAGACACGTTGAATCTTCGCAGGAGGGAGTTGGGCGGTCTCATCGATATCTTCTTCATCACTTTCGTCGACACCCATCATGGCTGCTATTTCTGCCTCAGCACGAAGAGCGTTTGCTTCATCGTCGGCGTCGCGTTGGGCAGCCGCGATGTCTTCTTCAACGTCCATCTCTGTATGGGCGTCGCTGGAGGGTGCTTCATCAACTGTCTTTGCGACTGCCGCGGGAGCCAATATCCTGGATATCCGTTTAGTGGCAGCAGTCGATATCCGCGCGCGAATGGGAGGGGCACGGGCGTTTACAGCGTTAGCGACGGGCGGGGCGATTTGGGCGCGACCGGGACCGAGTGGCACACGTTGAGTGAGAGTCGTAGAGTCCGACCGGCCTCGCTTGAGACTACCAGGCTCTTCTTTGAGATCTTTTCCTGACGTGGGTTTTGTTCCAGGATCCTAAAAAACCAACATGTCAGGAGTGAAAAGGCAAGGGGAGAAAAAAGGAGTAGTACTTTTCTGTTCACAGCTGCCAGAGTAACTTCGCCGAGGGCCTGTCTTATCGGTCCAGTCTTTCCGTTAGTCTCCTTCCCTGCGAAGCGGGGTGCGCCTGGGCCGGTGACGTTCGATCCTTGACGCAGGTGCCGACTCATTGCATTCTCATCGGCCTTGACACGTTGAGCCATCGTGCGCCTCTGCGGCAGCTATCGATAGGGTTCAGTGTGACGAAAGGCTGATAATCAAGAGATGGGCGTACGCGGGCAGGGTTGCTTGCCATGTTATGTTGGTAGAAATATGTACTGTTAGAACGACAAGGGGATTGCTGTGGAATGAAAAAGAATAGAATTGAAGTTCAAAAGAAATGAACAGAGGATTTGCTCGGCCGAATACAGAGAAAAATTGAAGGTGGAAGTCGAATTCCACTCGTCAGCCTCCCAGGAAAGACGGGACAAGTTTTAGTTCAACACACCACGTGCAACACCAAACAACGCGTAAACACACCAGGCGACGCGACTCGCGCCTTTCCCACGAGTAATCTCTATTACGACTAAAAATACATCCAGGTCGTCATCTTGTACTATCCCAGCGCTTTCGCTTTGCACCTTCTTTCCAATCAGCATCGCTGGTCCAATTCGCGTTCCGTTTCAGTCCAAGCCCTCCCCGGGGTAACCTCGTAGAAGCTTCAAGCGGTTGAACCAGTCCAATACGATCTCCCTTCTTATCCAGCTCGGATCCGAGGGCGGTGCCAGGTTCCCACCCTTGTTTCATGAGGAGACGGTGGCCGACATTTGATGGTGGTAGTGGCATTGGAGGCTCGGAGATGGGGTCGGTCGCAGGGGTTTTTGGACGGGAGGCTGGTTCACTCCACGGAGTCGGGGAAGAGATCCGGGCATCAGAGTGAGCCACGGGCATCAATGCCCTCCGGCGTGCAGAACGATCCACATATGGAGCAGAAGAATCTACGTGGGGGTTGGGACGAGGACCCGAACCATGATGCCGTGCCAATAGGCTGTGCTTGAGCAAGGTTAAAGCCTTCTTTGGATCCTTCGACAACACGGTCGAAGAGCATACAGCCTCCGGACTACTTCGATCACACCTCGCAACCTTTGCTGGTTTGGACGCAGGAAACAACGGAATTTCCTCCTTCCCTATCAAGGAGCATTCTTCGCAGGGGAGCTGATCCTGGTGCATGTGAACAAGAAAAGTGGTTCCGCCTATCGTCAGCCTATCCATGTGTTTCAGTGTACGTGGGATGCTAGCTTGACGGGAGGGAGACAATCTCACTCCGCGGTCGTCTCCCACCGTGGAAACAGGTCGCACGAACGTTCCATGCATGGAGCCCATGTCAACTACTCCCCACTCTTGTCTGCTACGATCCCAATATGCTGTTGCGTGCAATTTGGACACCTCCATTTCCTTTAGCCGAATCTTGGGTGCCATAGAACCGGCAGGGGCTATGTCCCTACCGAACTGGACTTCAGAGTAGCCGTCTATGATAGCAAGCTTTTGTGTCGAGGAAAGGATGGAAGAACGAAGGACAATGAGGCGAAAAGACGGTTGATGGGGTCTAGATGTCTTGTCTCGAGGTTGTGACGAGGACGAGGTCCCCGAATCGGGACACGAGAACGCAGGGGATTCCTCTGGCCATTCGTATGAGGGATCATAACTGTTATCCTCTGATGTAGAAAGGTCGGAGCGGAGGACCGCTGTGTCGTCAGGTTCGCCCTCCTCTGGGCTCATTCTATGTTGTAACGAGGAAGAAGACCCTGCAGCATTATCATCAGCTTGTGCGCATTACATCTCGCCAACTATATGCCAGATCACTGTGCCCACCATGCAGATGCTGCCGGCGCGAGTAAGTCACCGCTGCAGCTCGACGTTCAAGGTCAAATCGTATTCCGACTCCGAATGCCGATGGCCCCAGCTGAGAAAGTTCCTGATAGCCCTGAGTCGGACGGAGTCGTTCGTCCTCAGACTTGAAAGGTTCATCTTCCAATAGACAACTTGCTTGGTTCACCCCTCTATATTCGCCGCCAAATTTTCTTCAATTCAAGCTATTGACCGGGTCGTGAGATTGTCCTAAATCTGACCTACCAAGTACTACAGCATGGAAGGTTTTTCCGAGGTACCTGATCACCGAACTCTCAGCGCCATCTCCTCTGACCCAAGTCCATTTGGAGGAGCATTCCAAATGTTTACTGAGCAAAGAGTGGCTAGTGAGGACAGACAATCACACTTCCACGCCATATCTTTTGGTTCGTTGGTCTCATACTGCTCGGCTCCTCCTTTAACCTTCAGACGTCTGTTTTAGAAATTTCATTCATCCACAGTTGACCTCTCTTGTTGTGTCCTTGTGACAGATACAAAATCTGTATGGGCAGAAGGTGTACAGTTATCATAGTCGGTGGAAAGGCACCTTCTGATGCTCATTTCCAGTGCTCAATAGCAATCAACTAGCACGTCGATGGCGCGAAAACCAGCAGACCACCTCAGCCCCACCTCTCGCGGAGGGCGAAGAGGAAGAAGGTTGGCGAGCAACGACGCTCGAACTTCTTTCGAAGGCTCACACGATGGGGGGCATCGCAGACGCCTCGTTCAACACCGTCCCAACGAATTACTCAGTAGGTGCCACATGAGGGTCATGTCTACGTAACCTTGTCTTACCAGCTCCTCATTGCAGGATTTCGCCTTTGAGCTAGAATGGGACTCTTTCAAATGGAGATGGGAAACCTGCTTTCTTGGACACAAGATGTCTGCGGATATCATTTCAAAGCACCTGATATTCCCCTTCATCAGCGTTAGCCATCTTGCATTCTCTTCCCCAGACGCGATCAATACAATGTCTGATGCAGACCTTGAAAAGGTCCCTTCATTTACCGTTCTCATCGAACATTTCATAATTTTAGCAGCCAGGCCGTCGATAAGGTCGGACGAACGGCACGACGGACTGTGGATACACATATCAAGAATGCGATCAGCAAAACTCGCTTGGTGTCGACCATTCGGCGCATGACAGCTATGTTCAACTTTATCTCCGAGCTTCGTACGTGCACCTCACATGTTGATCAACCCATTCTTTCGCCATTCATGCTATTATAGCACCCGTGGTCTCAAGCACCGTAACGCCCGAACTGCGGATCGAGGCCGAGCTCCAAGTGGCGGAAGCGTCGTCAACTTCACAGTTTGCCGGAAACACGTTGCAATCTGTTTCGACGCATCGGGTCCGACCTTGGGTGAGTGCACAAGGCGTAATTAACAAAGCTTCCGAAGAGAGAATACGTCACAGGATCCCAATGAGCCCCAACCTTCACTGGAACCAATGGGAACCTATCACTTACAAGGCCCCCAAGACTCAGCTACTGAGTCTGAAGAAGAGGAGCTTGCCCCCATTGACAATGGGAGACCCCGTACCTTGAATGTGACGTCTGACATGACGAGCCGTGAGGGGCCGAAACTTCGCATCTCTCCCGTACCTTCGACGTCCAAACCCGCTTCGGACTCGGAATCGTCGCCTATCCGACCTTTGAAGAAAGCGAAATTGAGAAATGCTGTGGAATCCTCTTCGAGCGCTGAAGAAGATAGCGAGGAAGAACGTAAACGACGTGTTGCGTTGGTGAAAAGCGGAAATGCAGCTGCAAACGTCAAACGGGGCACAAAGCAGCCTATAAGGCGTGGTGGTAAACGATTCTAGAGCTCCATTCCTTTTCAACTTTTCCTCCCTTGGATACAGTGTCTACTTCAAATATAATCACCTGTTCAGCATCTGGGGATTGGGTTCTCCGCGATTCGACAATGTAGCGACACGGAAGAACTGATGTTACTGCCGAATGCTGTCACATTTACGGGTCGTGAATGAATATGTCTGCGATAAGACTAGTATGACGATATCGCAAAGAAGGTGCGACTTGGTACAAAGACCGTCCTGTTGTGCTGAAGATCAGTTCCTGCCAGTCAAGCGATCCAGTGCAGCACTCTTGCATGAATCGCAGATGTGATGGAACATGTTGACGATCTTCCTATCGTCTGTCGCCACCTAGAAAGATTGTGAATTAATAACTTCCTCCTGCTCAATAAACATTGACAGACTTTCGGACAAGGGCAGTTCGGCGCCTTATGTGGGTGCGCCGAACTATGGAAGCACGTTGAAGAGCCACAGTCCTTCTTCTCGCCGCTGTAGTAGCTGGAAACAAAATGCTTTTCCAAGTGCGAAATGGATGAGTGGGGATGAGACTCTGTGAGTAAACATGGGAAAATGGCTCACGGCGCATGGTCTGTACCAATCTCCGAAGCTAAAGATCGGTCAGGCTCAATAGAACACCTGAGAGGGAAATTCAGGCATTCACACTTCAAAACTACACATTTTGTTCTAATGAGGAGTACCAATAAGATGCAATCAACGATGCGCCGAGGGACGACATACCAGGAACTGATCGACGAAATGCGAAAGACGCGAGAGGGGGATTGGACGAATAAGGAGCGACTCTCGCGGCTTTCTCATTTATAGAGCAGATGAAGATGGCAACACGGTCCTCGGAACATCACGCGCCAAATTGTAACCTTTGCGGTAGACCCAAACGGGATCACTCAAAGTGCTAATAGCTCCGTTCGCGGGAGTAGTTTCAGAGAATGACAGGGACCTTCGAAGCTCCACCATCAATTGCTTATTTCGGGATCCAATCGTTCCAAATCACGGACCAGATAGGCGAGTTTTGCACCGTCTCACCGGACGGTTGGCGATGACGATCCGATAGCCCCCGCAGGGTACAATGTCGCAGGGGTTGCAGAGATTCAAGATTTTTGAAGATATCGCATGGTTGATCTAGGATGGCGAGCGAAGGCTCGAAAGTAGTTGAGCCTGGGGGACAAAGTCCTTCCTTCATGGTCTGAAAGATTATCGATTACCACTGACGTAGGCGAGCATTCGATATTCGTAATCGTATCAATCAGGCTGAGGTGGGACTTAGTCAATTTAGTTTAGCAGATTAAACAAAGAATGTATATGTCCTGAATAATCGATGTGTATGTGGATGAAGTCACAGACTTGCCTCTTGCGGTTGGTACTGTATAAAACGCACCCAATGTTCTACACAAAGCAAGTGAGGATCGATGCTATCCTGGATCTTGATAACTATAATTTATCATTATCAAGAAGAGCCAAATTGATATGTAGCATGGAAATAACTTTTGCGGATCTTGACGTATGAAATCCGACGTCGATGAGAGGTGGATCCATGTTCAAACCCATGGCCAGTATGAAGCGAATGGAAGCGTGGTGGCTGCTGACCTTGTGTAAATGGGGATTTTGGCACGACGCAAGATAAGGAATTTATTGACACCACCTAGAAAACCCAGAAGAGAATGATCCAACTTCGGAGAATGGAGGCCGGGAGGGTCTAGAATTCAAGTAAGAGATGCATAACCTGACCAGCTCAGAGTAGATGGCAAACGGAAACGGGTAATACTTAATCTCTACTGATGTATCGAACGTATTCGTTTACACGTCAGATAGCATTTGTTTCTAGGCCTGTTGCCGTGTCGGTGTAGAGGCGTGACCAGCCATCGATACCGCAATTGGAATCGCCCTGCCTTCTTCACAATCTGGTCTAGAACCTAGGAAAGACCCGCATGACCTGGTGGAGGTACAACAAGGTGCATTCTATCTGGGATCACTGTTTCAGTCAAACTGTAAAGGCAACACATATAGTTCCAAGACTTAAATAAAAATAAAAATAAAAGGTACCTAGCGACACTAGACTCGGACCAATTCACGACGCACCATTCGTTCGCTCAAGTATTTCATCCGAAAATGGGTGGTAAGTTCAGAAAGTGTCCAACGCAAGAGAGGTTTTTCTGTCGCCACTGGGGCATTTTACCCGACATGGTTAGACCGTCAGTAGACCGCCCCCCTGACCTTTAACATCGGCGGTTATAAGTAAGAAAGACCAAAGTGTGTATCTGGATCCTGGTTAGGCGAGGAGAGTACGGTATCAGGATGCTCTTCGAAGGGAGGGCAAGGAATCAATGTACGAATTCTGATGGTAAGAAATTGAGCACGGTGGAGAAAGCTTCTCATGCCCAACTGGAGGAGAGGGTGGGTATCAGCAGATGATTGGAATTACGGGACTCTCATTGCTGGGGATGAGAGGAAGAGCCGGCATTCACGCAAATAGCCGATTCTAATTTCTGGTACAGAGCGATCACGCTCGCCTTTGGAGGAATCGATATTAATGGAAGGCCCCGACGAGGGTGTCGACGACATTCTTCAAGTTACTTCTTTTCGCTTCACCAGTCAACTAGTTCTCATTTCCACTCTAGGCATCGTTCAGCCAGGCATTTTCACCCCCACCTCTATCTGAAAGGACGGCGAGTGAAGAAGTTGCAGAGCCTTCGAGCGAGTCACCAATCGACCCTCCTTCAACGGAGTCAGCAACCGAGCACACGTCTGACGATCCTTGGAAAGCCGAATACGAAACTCGCGCAGCAACGTGGCGCGCTCAGTCTGCCGAAGCTCGCGAAAAGGCTGAAAAGGAACGGGAGCGCTGGGAGGCTCGCCGTGCCGCAGAGAAAGAGGAGGCTGCTCGCCGGATAGCGATGGGTATCGTTGAGCAGTCGACTCATGACCATCCTCAACAAGAGACTGAGTGGGAGACTGTCTCGAATGCCAACACTTACCCTCCATCATCTGGCCCATCTGGAGCTGTCTCGCCTAGCCCTGCGAATCTGCTGGTGGGTGTACTCCAGAATCAGGTGCGACTGACTTTGCCTTGCCTATAATTCGGAGCCTGACGCAAGCGGCAATACAAGGTTCCTGTTTCCTTGGATAACACGAGTGTGCCAAAAGGGATTGCAAAAAGCCATCTTCGTCCTGGAGAGGATTTACAGAAATGGGAGGACCTTCATTCATCTGTGGCTTCTTCCTTTCCATCAATGTCGTATCCAGAGCACATGGAGACGCCCTCGCCTTTGCGCCACGGCCCTCCAGTACCTACCCCTCCACTCAACGCGACTCTGGCCATCTTCGACTCCAGTTTATCCACGCGGACACGTATCAAAGCCCTTTTTTCTTCTTTGGCCATTAACATGATGTTACCCTTCATCAATGGTGTCATGCTGGGGTTCGGAGAGATTTTTGCGAAAAATGTCGTTCTAGGATGGTTTGGATGGAAGTCTCAGGGACCTGGATCCGTCGCAGCTATGGCAGGCCCTGGTGCAAGCTCTCGTACGCCATGGGGTCGACGGAAAGAGTCATAGATGCGTCGGTACATAGTGCATGGATAGTAGAGAAAAACAATCTATCTATAGAAAAAATTACTCGGGCAAAGGTCACAGTCGGGCAGCCTTGGGGATGGCCCGAATCGCTTGGCGAACGCCCAAATCTCCCAGGACGTCTTCGGCTTTTGGAAGACAGTCAGACCCTGACCAAAAATGTGGGAAGACAAAATACCAACCTCCACCCAAAATACTGCGGCCATACAGTTATTCAACATTCTTTGTAAAGAAGCGGTGAACCAGACTTACGCATCAAAGGGAACGGTGCGGTGATACTGTCGTCAGAAAAAGAGTAAGAAACCTCAATTATCGTACCAAAAGGGTTACAGACATGCTCAATGTTTGAACCCATTCCTGGAAACCCTGTCAGATCACGCCACATGTTGTGTGGCCCGCAACACACCTGTCTGAGTTATTCCACGTCCCCCGAAGACCTATCACAAAGCCTCAGATGCAGAATGATCAACACACTCTTGAAAAAATACCTGTACTGCGTCAGCTGCCGTTTCCTGGGCAGTGCGCGTGGCGTGCATCTTCAAAAGACCAATCGGGCTTGGAAAGATTTAAATAATCGCTTTCATATCAAGACAAGAAAATCATCAGGATCAAACATACCCAGCTAATTTCGCAGCTTGCTGTTTATATGACTAAAAGACCCGTGATTGCATCGTGTCATACAGGAAGGGCAACGGAACGGACCATGTTGTTCATCTGATATGTCAAATTCTCAAGCCAGTTTTGGGTGCTTTCAACCCTCGAAATCATGGCCGCAAGCTTGCTTCGAATCACAGCCTGGGAATGAAGAGGTTTCCCGAAGGCTTTGCGTTGAGTTGTCCACCTAGAAAAACCATCCGAGATATGAAAACAGACAAATAAGAACCCCACGTACAACAGACATTCTTCAACAATGAGGCGCTGCGAACGAGCAGACGAGCAGCACATGACCCAACGCTCATGATTAAAGTTACTATACGTGCTGTGAATGGATGTTCCAAGAAGGTTCCATGTCAAGAACTGACCTGAGCATCACGAAAATTCCAGCTCCTTCTGATCCCAAAGTATTCTCGACGGGAACTCTCACACTGTCAAAGGTCACGAAGGCAGTCCCTGCTGCTGAGGACTATGTATCACTTAGTAGAGAAACCATAACCTTGACAAGGATCGCACATAGCTGGTTTTAATCGCTTTGGTTTCCACCCCTTCTCCTCTCTCTACCAGTATCACAGTGAACCCACTCTAAAGATTCAATGTGTATGAAAAGACTTTGATTCGTGGACAGATGGGACTCACGTCCGTTCTGCACCCGACAGTGAAACTTCGAAGGAACAGTTCAGTAATTGGGTATCCCCTCAAGGAGAAAGCTGACTAGTGCGCAAAACTGATCATGCTACTTCAGCCTGGAGTAAATAAATATGGCTGTCATGACCTACGTTCCATTGGTGATCCATTTCTTACTGGGGAAGGAAAGAGTTATCTAACTCCCACGATGAAGCAGATGATGTGACTGACGTTCCGTTGATAATCCAATGTTTCCCATCTTCCGTTTTCACGGCGGATGTTCGTATTCCAGCGACATCGCTACCCGCAAATGCCTCTGAGATTGCGAGGCAAATAGGTTTTCTCCCAGAAAGCACATCAGGAACGACTTTTGCCTTCAGATCTTCGCTCCCGAAATTCAATACAGGTGGTAGACCAATGACTGAACCGCTCATCATGCCTGCAAGATCCGGATAAGCAATCCAGGCGTTCGGCTAAAAGGACAGCCTACCATCACCATAGCCACGCCGACCGCACCTTGCCAATTCTTGATTTATAATAAGCTGGAGATGTCGATGAAGTGATGTGTGGATTTAGGAAGGCTTTCTGCCTACCTCGTGGAAATAATCAAACTGGCGAAAAAGTCAACAATGTTGCCATCGAGAGATAGTATGTCTCAGCTAGCCTGCTCAGGATTGACCAAACCATCCATCAGCTTCAAACCTTGTGAAAGAAAATCTGAACATGGACCGGTTATGTTAGTGGCAGAAGCACCGACCCTTCAAATGTTTTCCAGGTCCCATACGCATCGCGTGTATATTCAATTTTCTAGGAAGACTATCAGCTCCTGGAAATGTAGCCAAAATTCGGCTGACTCCATAGCTTCAATGACGCTTTTGCTGGGTGGTTTACCATCAGCTTCTCTAGCCTGGCAAGTATATCATTATTATATTCCTGTCGATAGAAAATAGCGCGGAACACATACAATGGCATCAGGGTAGACAATCTCGTCAATGAATTTTCGCATGGCTTTCTGGAAAGTTCGGTGGTTCTGAAATGAAAGAAAAATGAGGTATTACAAGGACTTGAGAGGGGAAAAGCATACCTCAGAATAGTAAGAGCTGTGATAACCTTCCGACAGCCAACTGGGTTCTGCGTAGGGAACCTTACTCAGTTCCCCAACGATGCGACCATGAATGATGCTCTTTTCGCCCTCAACGATGCCAACTTGAAGACGAGCATACTGAGGGCGTGTTATGACTTCATGTCGGTGAAGTCCGTAGAAAGCTTCCGTGGCATCCTGCCCGACTTACACCGAAATCAGACTAAGTATAAGCGGATAGAAAAACCGTAGGTGTACGAACGAATTCCCTCCTCATAGAAGACTGCAGTGCCTCCGGGGTGCATGTCCTTGAACTTGGAGATATCGTAGACCTTAGCATCGATGATGATCCACTGTTCGCAAGTTATTCAAGAGGTCACTCGGCGGCTACTGGAAGCGTACGAGATCATCATCCTTGTTATGCTACGACTGTTGTGAGTGTTTAACCAAATCCGCATTCAAGGAACAGATGTACTTTTGCTACTTCGTCGGGTGTGTAAGTCTTCATTTCCTTGGATGAGTAACTGTAGTTTCAAAGAGAGTGACAACTAGATCATGAATGGTGTTTGGACTAGCTTCATGTGATTCTGGCCTCGGATGGTAAACTTTGCCGAACGCTCTTATTTCGATTCAACGATGACCTGCTATTCTTGGAATTGGTCAAATAACCCCGACATCAAGTATGTAACCGGCTGCCCTATTGTCCAACTCTATTCAACTCTGGAATGAGCCGTCTTCAACTGTCATGCCTCTTTCTGGTCTGAGAGTTATTGAGGTGAGTACCTTGGGCTGGGTCTAACTGCAAGACATTGATATTTCCAAGTTTGCTGGTCTGGCTCCGGGACCTTTCGCCGGTTTAGTTCTCGCAGACAACGGAGCGACTGTCATTCGCGTCGACAAGCCTTCTTCATCTTCATCAGACGTCCTTTGTCGCGGGAAACGCTCAATTGCAATCAATCCGAAAAGACCCACTGGACGCGATGTCTTGAGAAAGTTGATATCTTCTGCAGATGTGGTCATAGATCCATTCCGACCTGGCGTCATGGAGAGGCTGGGCTTAGGACCTGAGGTTTTTCTGGGCGAGGGGGGTTTGAACCAAGGGGTCATCTATGCCAGGATAGTGGGGTAAGCCCCGTTCGAAAATCTGTATCAGAATTGTTAAGACCGCCCCAAGGTTTCCTAGGACAGGTACGACATGTCTCTTCCCTTGGCAACCCACCCTTCTGAAAGAACCCAGGTCCGCAACGAGACATGGCAGGTGAGTAGACCTACCATAACCGTAGCACCACCTCAATGGTTCCCATGAAGGACATGACATCAATTATCTAGCAGTCAGCGGCACCTTAGCGGTAATCCCTCCCTCATGAAACCTCGTTCCATTTATCTTTGTCCATTCTTCAGATGCTTCCAGGCTCAGGGAGGCCAGTATTCCCGCTAAATCTTTTGGCTGATTTTGCTGGCGGCAGTCTTGTCTGTGTTCTCGGAATTCTTATCGCTCTCATCGAACGTGATAAAAGCGGGCGAGGACAGGTTGTGGACACAGATATGGTTTGTCAGTTCTGGTCACAATCCACGAATTTCTGACCTCATTCCAGGTTTCTGGTACACGCTACATATCTGCTTTCCCCCTTTTGCATTCGTTGAATCCCCTTTCGTCTCTGTTCGCTCGAGAGCGGGGAAAGAATCTCCTGGATGGAGGTGCCCCGTTTTATGATGTGTATGCGTGCAGAGATGGAGGCATGATGTCCGTGGGGTGTCTTGAGCCGCCCTTCTTCAAGGAATTCATAGGCCGGTTCGTTGGGTCTCTGCCACACGACTTTAACGTCGCAAATGGGTGGAAGCCCAGTATCGAATCGCAGCAAGACCAGGACGAATGGCCAAAGCTCAAGCAATTCCTTACTGAAGGGTTCTTGACCAATACAAGGGATTACTGGGCTAGTGTGTTTCAAGGTCGGCGAGTCGAAATTGTTCGCGTCCTCAGCTCAACCGATTCTTCGTTACAGGGAGTGATGCGTGTGCGCTACCGGTCCTTACACCTCAAGAAGCACGTGCATCGGTGCCCATGAATGCTTCGTTCCCCAAGAGACACCCGCACATAAGAGGCTCTCAGTCCAACAATGCCCGCACTGAAGACAAGAGTGCCATCCGCCTTTTCCCAGGAGAACACACGGATGAAATTTTAGATGAGATCCACGTCGATGCAGAAGCCAGGCGACAACTTGCTGTAGATGGTGCATTGGGGGAGGATCCACGGATCCTCATTCGTCCAAAGTTATAAACAATTGCTGGATTTTGGGCCATGTATGGCCTGATCTTGTCCGCATTTCTATACTATTACTTAGGAGTTTTCAGTCCGAAACTACCGGTATAACGGGTTGTGCATTTTCACGTGCGAGGATCCGGAACCACAACTTTAAAGTTGATATAAATTCGGGGTTATTCGGCTAACATTCCTGCCCCTCATTCTTCATACTGGTCTACAATGTCCAAAACACGAGAGATTACTCGAGACGAAGTCCAACAGGTATGTTTCCGTTGAACAACTTCCTGAGGGACAAGGACCTTATTTGATCTGGTTTAGCACAGCAAAGATGGCGATCTGGCAAGTAACATTGATGTTCTGTAGCTTTTCACTTTGGCTGAGGCAAACCTGTTCAGTGGGTAGTCATTGACGCCAAAGTATACGACGTTTCAAAGTTCAAAGATATCCATCCTGGAGGCGCATCTGTCCTCCTTGACGCAGATGTTGGTACGACCCGGTTTCATTCGTCCCTCCAATTTTACACCAGAACTGAATCTTTGTTTCCAAGCCGGGCAGGATGCAACTGATGCCTTCTTTGGCCTCCACCGGTACGAAGTTCTCGAGAAGCCACAATACCAGCGGCTCCAGATTGGTGTCATCGGGGGAGAGGCACCCAAACTACACGGAAGGACAGAGGGTGATCTCAGTCTCGTCCCATACGCAGAGCCGACATGGCTAAGCCCAGGCTATCACACTCCTTACTACACGGAGGTTCGGTTCCCCCCTTTTCCATGACCTTTAGATGACCCAGATTCCCAGAATCACCGAAGACTCCAAAGGGAAATGCGCAAATTTGCTGATGCCAATATTTATCCGGATGCTCTGGCCAGAGAGGCGGATGGCAAAAGACCGTCACAGAGCGTCATTGATGCGATGGCGTATGTTCCCCCGCTTTATCCGCACCCCTATATTTAGTTCGATGGCGGCAGTGAATTGAATCTCCACGCTATGCGACTTGGTCCTGGTAAGCATCTGAAAGGACGAGTGCTCATGAACGGTCTTGTAAAGCCGGAGGAATTCGACTATTTCCATGAGGTTCGGCGCATCTCCTTGCCATCATGCTCATAGATGACAATACCCGAAATCAATAGCTCATAATCACGCAAGAACTCACGCGTTGCAGTCTTCGTGGCTACGGAGATGGTGAGATCTGGAACTCTTTCCTTCTGGTGTCGTCTTTCCTAGCATTTTTCTGCCAGGCCTCCTCGGAGGAATGGTCATCGGACTTCCACCCGTCCTTAACTTTGGAAGCGAAGACCTCAAGGCCAGAATTGTACCGGACATATTCCAGGGCAAAAAGTTCATCTGCTTGGCCATCTCAGAAGCGCATGCTGGTAGCGATGTAATGGGTCTCCAAACTACTGCTGTCAAAACCAAAGATGGAAAGGAGTGGATCATCAATGGTGCGATTACAGCAGAACCCTGAATATCTTCAGATTTATTGACTCGTATCTTTAGGGACCAAGAAATGGATTACAAACGGGACGTAAGTACCCACCACGGATTCTTGGAACAAAGTGTTCAGAGAAGCATCGTAGATTTGCAGACTACTTTACGGTTGGTTGCAAGACGGAGGTAAGTACATTCTGCCTTGCACATTACGTGTTCTATTCATTGACCCCATAAACAGGATGGGTTTACCGTGATACTCGTAGAACGAGGGCCTGGCGTCGAGACCAAGCCTATCAAGACTAGCTATTCCCCAGCGGCTGGAACAGCCTTCATCACCTTTGACAACGCCCGAGTACCTGTGGGAAACACATTGGGGGAAGAAGGTGGAGGCATCTTTGTCATCCTCAGGTCAATATCTTGCCATTCTTGAGTTTGAGACGTTATTCATGTCCCATTCATAGCAATTTCAATCACGAACGGTGGGTCATGTGCTGTGCCTCTGCACGAAGTCAGCGGATGGTCGGTGAGTATTTGGTCTTTCATTTGCATGGCCCCCAATTGACGATTTCTTAGTTGAGGAATGCCTCAAGTCGGTATCCTTCTTTTCCTTTGGCGAGTAACAGTGAATGAGCTCCGGACTTAGATGGACCAACCAGCGCAAGGTGTTTGGCAAACCTTTAAATTCTCAAGCTGTCATTCGGTCCAAACTTGCAGAGATGATCTCTCGAGCAGAGAGTATGTGTTGTAATTCAGTTCTCGTTTCCATATCGAGCCTAACTTTTTATATCTCCAGCCGTGCAAAATTGGTTGGAGAACTTAACTTATCAAATGTGCAACATGGTGTGTATTCCATGTCGTTCTCCATGGGCTTTTAATGAACCCGGACCCCAAGTCATATAAGCAGCAAGCAAGCAAACTCGCTGGGTGGGCTACCATAATTTATGAAACAAACCATTTTTGTTTACCTTGTTCCCAGACAGATTGCATTCTTGAAGAGTTACTCCACCTCCAGCGCTCAGGACACCGCACGAGATGCCGTACAAATATTCGGTGGGCGCGGCATCACGACGAGTGGCATGGGACAATTTATCGAGCATGTTCGTCCGAGATTACTTTCCTCCCAAGTTTTTCATTTTCACCTGAAATCCAACCCCTAGTATCACCGCACTGTTCCTTTCGATGCACTTCTCGGAGGAGCGGAGGATGTCTTGAGAGATTTAGGTGTACGGCAAGCACTGAGAGCTATGCCGAAAAACGCTCGATTGTGATAATTATCGGATGTTGTAATTAATTTTAGCAGTGGTATAAATTATTTCATTTCGTTTCAAATGTAGCGCCAGCTATTCAACCAGAAAATATACCAGGGGCTGTACGCACATACACAAGCATTTCAACTTGGAAACCGAAACCTCCAGGATACGCTCGAGCAGCATTACAAAAAGTGAGCGAAGACAATCAAGAAATAGATGCGCATAGATGATAGATATGGACAATGGACGGGGAAAGACATAGCAGAGAAAACGTGGAGTTTACGGACCCCGCATGAGCTGGTCACCAAACAGCATTGGTTCTTGCGAGTTGAGATCCATGTTCATACTCTGCTGGAACAAATCCCAATTAAGATCTGCTGATACATCCAACAAAACGTCAGAACTCATCCATTCGAAGAGGAACAAAAAACACACCATTCGAAGGGCTGTTGGGCCAACCCAAGGCATCAGACGACAGCAACTGCATGTTCTGCAGAATAGTGTCGTCGAAATTGGGAAGCGGAGGATGGAAAAAGTCCGCCGCGATGTTCATCCCGGACGTTTCCATATTGGTACCCATGTACAATGCCAGAGAATTCGACCCCCCGAAATCCGGGGTGAACGGGTCTACACCTCCAGAGGGGGCAAAGTTGTTGAAAGAAAGTGCCGCTGCACGCGGCGGAGGTGATAGGGAAGAATTGCTGGGTGTCGGAGATGGATGGAGGGTGGCAGGATTGGTATCCAACGGTGGTGTCTCGGGCGTGGCTTTCGATACGGTCTTCTTTGGTTTGCGGCTGGGACCCGTGGGCGAATGAGGGTTGGGGTCCACCCTTGCCATAGGTGCAGCGAGGAGATTCCTCAGGAACTTTGAGTAAAGTTTCGGGCCATGACGGTCGTCAATGGCAATTTCGCTCGAGCCGAGTAGATCGACGGCCCTCAGAACGAGTCCACGAATCTCACAGCGTTTCTCATAAGAGAGATAGGATGCAAATTTCGGTTGAAGCAACTATTATCATGCTGTGTTAGCATCCGATAGGGGCACTCAGGGGCAGGCACTGACCTTGACAAGGAAAGCAGATGCGAAAGCAACGAAAACGCTTTGCGCCTCTGGACCATGACGCAAGTATATGCCTAGTGCAAAAGAGTCAACTACAAGGATTGTCGTAGCGAGTTGGAAGAAGTGTACGTTGTCCTGGTTGACAGAGGTCATCCACGACAGGAATGACGACGTCGAACGCTGCATCTAAACACTACAAAATTTCTTTTTTTTTCCAAATCGCCGAGTAGAGCTGCAAGGAGTGGACGTACCCTCATGAGGAAAGGGTTTTCGTGCGCGGGGTTCTTGCCAAATGCATGCTGGAATCCATACGAAAGGGCAACGAGTCGGGCATATGGATATGCCAATTTCAGCAAGCCTGTCCGAAAACGGCCCTGAGGATCCGTGACGTCTGCCTGTTCTAGGACGACCTCCCACTTGTTCTGAAGTTGTTTGAGCTCTTCGTCTGTTTCCGTGGCGATTTGTTCAAAATCAGCATCCTTAGGACGTTGATATCAGCATCAAAAGTCAGCGCCTTCGATAACAGAGTCCAAACCTTGTTAAGACCCGTCGGATGGCGTGGGTTGCCGTAGATCCGTCCAATAAATCTACCCATGACGTGAAGCTCCGCGTTGTATGCGCAGATGTGAATATCAAAGTTCTTCATGTTATAGGGCGAACTCCTCCACCAGTTTTCAGAATTGTTGGCCATGAAATCCGTAGGAGTGATGATCGGGGGTTTGCCATACTGGGACCCGGTCGACCGGTCGAGGTTGAAGCAGTTCAGCCAGATCCGTGTTCGATTTAACATCTCTCGGGCATGATTTTCGTTCAACGGCTTGGCTGTGTTCGGAAGATGGAGGTTTATGTCGGTTGCGGTCCTGAAAAGTCAGGGCATGAAAGAAAATCTGATGATGATCGACATGAATAGACGCCAAATCGAACCCACCTGATTGCAAGCCCCAGGTATAGCCATCCACGCTGATCTGCCAATTTTTTGGCAGGGACCGGATATAAGCTGAGTAAGATATAAGCAGAGCACATTTCCACATTTTTGGCGCCGCTAATCAGGGCCAAACCAGCCGCTTGTTCAGCATAATTCATCAATTGAGAATAGAGTTCGGGGCGTTCCGAGTAAGATCTTGATGAAATTGCGCAGACTTGAATGCTTTCAATTGGGGACGGAACGAAAGCATGTTGGCGAGACGCGACTCACTAACAGTAAACAAGAAGGGACTGCGATAAAAGGTTTTCTGAGGTGTGTAGAGCTCGGGATCGAGCAGCGAGACTGAAAGGTTTATATTGTCAAAATATCTGTAGAGAACCTTAGAACGGAAGGAATTAAAGGGTACCGTACCACTCACATTTGGAACAACTTGTCAGCCTCTTGTGGAGTGATAATTTTGCGGGTAAGGATTTGTGGGGCGTGTCGGAAACTACTCAGTTGCTGATCCAAGCCCGGAGCAAGAGCTGAAGGAACAGGAAATTCATTAACAGTGAACCGAAGGGAAAACAAAAATATAACTGACTGGGTCTGAAATAGTTCTTTCCTGCAATACCTTTCTCTCCATCGTCGTCAGCCTCGGCATTACTCTCCGGCGTCTGCAAACTCAATTGACCGAACAAACCAAAGGGAACAGCTTCACTCGGTAGGATGACGGGTTTTGCATTCCTTTTGCGATTCTTGCCAAGGATTCCTGTACCGTTGGTACTGATGCTTGACGTGGATACCTTGTGCTTCAAATTTCCCTCGGCAACTTCGACAACATCTCCACCATCGGGGTTTTCGACCGCGATTTCGTACTCATCTCCAGAGACGGTGACATTGACGTAGTCATCATCGCTATCATCATCCCAGCTTTCGTCTTCTATGATATAGCTTTTCGGCATACCAGCGCTAATGAAGACGTCGAACTCTTGGAGACTTTGCTTGGCCTTGGCAATCCATATTTCAATTGCCTTGTCTCCTCCCGAGTCTGAGTCTGTCGGAGAATGTGAATCGGACGCAGAGGAAGGGGAGATCGTAGTAGGGGACTGGAGTGCCGAAGTTGAAGCGATGTCATCGGAGGACTCGGCTGAGGATGGCCGACGACGCGACCTCGCACCAGAAGATTCCAACTTCGCCATGAGCTCTTTGATCTGACCATGTTGGTCCTTGATTTGATTGATGAGATCTTCGCGCTTACTAACGGCAGAGCAGATAAGTATAGAGGTTAGCCGGCGCCCGCATGCTCTCAAATCAACGAATGGACTTACGGGGGTGTTCTGCGTTTCTTTCGGCCGGGAATGACACATGGGTGTCCGCCGGTTGAGCATCGTCGACACGGGTCTGTTTCGGTTCTAGATTCGCATTTGACTTTGAGACTCTTGCATCGAGCACAAGCTCCGCTGTGTGAGGATCTCTAGTCAGGATCTCGTGACACGTAATACATGAACGCACGTTTTAGTCTTCGGGCTGTCCTTAGCATCGGAGGCGTCGGGATCCTGGTCATCGTCTCCTGTGTCGTCGTGGACTACATTGAGGGGTCGCTTCCCTCTGGGATCTGTTGTTACGTTTGGAGTGCCATTAAATGACGCTTGGGAGACCATCGTTGGATGAACATGTGGATGGAACGTCTGTGTTGTAGAAGTGTTAGGGTGAATGTAGGGCTGTTCAGCCATTGCGCTGAAAGTGGAGTTGTTTGGCTGCCGGTAGCTTGAGACGGATGGAGGGACGTTCCAGCCAGCTTGTGGGCTGGAGAATCGGGCAAAAGACTGTGAGGTCGAGCCAAAGGTTGTAGAATTGAACGCGTTAGTCTGCATCGGGGCAGTGAACTGCGTTGTCTGTCTCTGGTTTTGAGACCGATTGGGTGGAAAGCTGGGGTGGATTGAGCTATGCCCACTATCTGACGACATTGGTTGGGAATTTTGGGCAGGAAACGTGAACATGGATTGCTGTTCTGGAGAGTGCTGTATATCGTTAGAGTGATGAGGAAGTGCAGCGGAAAAGTCGAAATCCTGTGCAGGAGGGGTGTGGCCAAAGATCTGTTGCTGCTGAGTCCAACTATACGAGTTGGGCATGGTTGTCGATAAGGCTTATATACCTTCCGGGACGGACGGCGACAAAATAGACCCCAGTCGATGATTGGCTTCGAACTGAGGAGAAAGGAAGACGATGGTTGCGGGGAAGGATTGAAGAGTCCGTTGCAGAGCGTCGCGGATCCAGATGGCGTTGAGTCCCTGCAAGTCAAGGGGATCGATTATAATATTCCAGCCAAACGGGGTAGTATTAGGTAATATTTCCACCGGGTACACGGCAACGCACCCAAATGAGAAGGCACCACCGGAGATTTCGAAACCGCATTTGTTTTACAACACACACACCTGCCAGTGGCAGTTGATCAGTTTTGTTTTGTGTCTACGCACCGAAGCACCCCGTCAACGTTTCAATTTCAACTGTGATGGGTCTACAAGGCCCGCCAGACAGGATGCACGATGATCAGCGTCGAAAGCCCAGGATCTTTGGATTGAATTCACTTCTCCATTCTGTGTACACTTCGCCTCTTGAAATCCTTTGTCCACGAGATCTTGCCATAGACTTCGTACCTGACATCGTGGATCACGGAGGTTTTCACTTTTCAGAATAATTCTATCCACCGCATGCTTGGCCCCTTGGCACCAAGCACTCCCCAAACTAGATTCATGGGACACAGCCCTCAACATAGCCTACGCATGACGAACTCTCCGAGATCTTGTGTCCTGGATCCATTTGGCTTCTCTCTACTGGGATCCGGACTTTGGCTCTTGCCTCTCTCCAAGTTCTTAGCTTAGTCCCCGCAAAATCTGGACTCTGCAGGAACAATCACTCCCGATGTAACCCCACTCCTCTCATTTATCAATTTAGATCTCCCTGGCAGTTCACGTTATGTGGCGCCTTGAGGCACGTCCACCCAAAGCGTTCCTGAACGTAGCACCGCCGAAGCTTTAAACAGACGAATTTCTTTTTCATCTCAACCACTCAGTGCTCCCTTAGTCCCTCCAGCCTCGTACAGCCACTGCATTGCAAGTCCAGCCATGACATGATCCACATGGGCATAGACCCCAATCATTGATCCATCTCACCTCGGGCCACGCTGCAACCGGCAAGGCAATGACGGCTATCTTTCCAACTTGGAATCTCCCAACATGCTGCTACTATAATTATCGATTATCTTCCAATTTTGCATCCTTTCAGATTATGGACGGTAACAATTGCAATACATATGTGGTGGCGTCCTATTCTCAGCTTCCTTGGCTATCGTGACAGCTTCTAGTAATGTCCTTATACAACTCATGCGGGTAGACTCCGGTCGGAGCGAACCCTAGATGAAGAGATCTTGGCCCCGCTCCTTCCGATTCAGACAGACTCCTTCACTCGGTCACTCGTAAAATCATGCAGGGAAAGTGGATATCGATAATGATTTAAACACGAGATTAACGCAGATCAAGAAGGCCAGCATGCACGTCATCCACGTTTGGAAAGGTCGGGCATACGCGACGAGGGAAAGAACCGTGGCGTCACTAAATAACTTATCTGTATGAAGATGTCTAAAAGGGTAGCCGCAGACGACCCAAGAGCCTCTTGCTCATGAAAGAGGCAGCGGCGTCGATGAATTTGATATGGACAGGTCAAGGAGGGACGGGGAGCAAGTATAATTAGTACAAAGTTGAGATCCACTCGGGTTGGTGTGAGGATAACCGAGCAGTGGTATTGGTTTCTTGAAAACACATGATGAGCCAACGACCAAATAAAAAAACGGCGTAGATGTCGATCATACCTCAAAGATCTCTTCTACCCTCCACTGGGGAAGGATGCGGAAATGAACCGTTAAAGTCTTCTCCTTCCCCATCGTCAGTATACACCGACATCTCAGAGACCACTGAAGGTTGCATCGACGCAATCCTGACGCGTTCCTCCACCTCTTCCGGAGAGATATCCAATGCGGCAATGAGCGACTGCAAAGCCCGTTGTTGGCTGGAAACGGAGGACTGGGATTCAGAGACGGCGTGTGTGAGGATGGTAGGAGGGGGCGAGATAGCCTCATCGCTGAATGGATTCACAAGCTCTGCTGCACGTTCTTTGCCCTTGGCCAACTTCAATGGGGGAACGATGGTAGACTTGGAGGAGTGTCCCTGGGCGTTGAAGAAGGGGTTCGAGTGACTCTCTCTTCTGTCAACAGTGTCCTCGAACGGATCTTGAGGATTGGATTGAATTGAGTCGTATTCCATGACCTCTGCGGATTCCCATTTATGAAGTTGTGATGGGATTGCGGCAGGGGTGGGGATGGCCATCTCGAGGCCAGGTGTTACCATAGCGGATGAGCGATTAGGGAGGACCAAGATCGCCTGTTCGTTTGGAATCGACTTGTCGACTTGTTTAGACGCAAGGGACTCTGCGATGCTTGGATGGAATCCAGCGAAAGCCTGAGGGTCGAAAGCAGGAAGCTCGCTGGACTTGTGTGTCCACGCCGTCCTCACGCTGGGTGTTTTCTTGAACATGGTTAGTTTTTCCATGGGGCCGACGTTCTCGACCTCTTTAGTCTGGTAAGCGCCTTCCCACTTGTCGTCATCAGCGTCATGAAGCTTGTCCCAAGTCTCGAGGTGGGAGCGCCTGCGCCCAGCTTCGCTGTGGATGTTCCGATGACGGGCGTATGCACGGCGGGACCGTGCGCGCTTGTCGAGGGACCTGTGATAGCGTCTATAAAACCAGAGACCGAGGCAGATGAGAGCAGTAGCGCCGATGAATGCGGCGACACATGAGGCGACGACGGTGCCTATGGAGATGGTGGTGCTTGTGTTTGAGGCGGCGGAGGGTGCGGGGGGTGGGGAAGACGGTGAAGTGGTGGGTGTCACTGGTTGCTGTGAGTCTGAACCAGTAAGGGGGATGACGGGAGTGGAGGTAATGGCAAGAGCGGGGGCGGTCTGGGTAAAGGTCGCAGTGGAGGCGGAGACGTCGAAGGCGAGGGAGGCAGCAGTTGAGGTGTCGGTGGAGGCGGTGATGGCGTCGCTGAGGATGCCGACGCCCGACGGGACGGAGAGAGGGTCGCTCCGAGGCCCAAGGAGGACGCCCATTGGAATTTAGAAAGAATAAGAAACGAGTGTGGAGTTGGTGGGAGGAGAAGGTCACATCATCACGCTGCCTGTCAATGCCCCTCAACATCTTTCTCACAGGAGCGACAGGTAATTGTCCATCTACGAGCTCGTCATTCTCTCCAACCATCCCCTCAGGCTACATCGGCGGGAGCGTCTTACAACGCCTTCTGTCTCATCCTGACTTCCACATCACCGTCCTTATCCGCAACCCAGCAAAGGAGGTCAAATTCAGGTCCCTCGGCGTGCAAACCGCCCTGGGATCCAATTCAGATCATTCTCTACTCGAACGTCTGGCTTCCGAGGCCGACGTCGTCATTGCATGTGTGAGTCTTGCATGGCTCTACACCGCGCCCACTTGAATCATTTTCCAGGCTGATGCAGATGACACTGGTGCTACAAAAGCCATTCTCTCCGGCCTACGTCTTCGATTCGAGAGAACAGGCGTTGCCCCATCTTTGATACACACCGTAAGTCCATCCTACTCGTTCCCATTCTCGCCTCATTCAGCATTCAGTCTGGGACTGGTATGCAGTCCGATCCGACCGCAACTCCACCTCTGTAACTCTTTGATTAGGTGTCCTTATCGACAATGCCAAAGGGATTCACTCGGGAACCGACATCTACTCTGATCTGGATATTGACAAGCTCGAGACTCTCGCCCCGTCTCAACCACACCGCGCTGTTGATTTGGCTATCGTAGAAGCTGATACACAGGGTATCCCCAAAATTGCGCAGCCCTAACTTGCGCTCAAGGACCATTTTTGCATCACAGGCTACGTCAAAACTTATATAGTTCTCCCCAGTACGATTTGGGGCATTGCCTCAGGCCCTCTTGTAGATCTGGGTCTGCAGAATCCTCATTCCCAGCAGATACCCGGACTCATCCGGATAGGCCTCGAACGAGGAGAGGGAGGTGTCGTTGGCCTAGGAAAGAACATTTGGCCCCATGTTCATATCTCTGACAGTGGGCAGTCTCGATTACTCTGCAATCAGTCCATTCTCTCAACGAATGACTTTGCTGATCGCAGTCGCCGATCTCTATTTCCTCCTTTTGGAAGGAATTCATTCCGGCAAACCTCTTGCGCACGGGCGGAACGGTTTCTACTTTGGAGAGAATGGAGAATATGTCAATTACGACCTTTCAAAGGCGGTCTCAGAGGCGCTTTACAGCAAAGGAAAAGTGAAGAGCACGACGCCGACGGCTTTCACTGAGGATGAGATGGCAAAGTACTATCCGGGCACATTGTTTTTTGGCGCAAACTCGCGCTGCAAGGCGGAGCGCTCGAGGGCCATTGGATGGAATCCCAAGAAAGGCGACCCCGAGTTTTTGGCGAGTGTCAAGGAGGAGGTACCAAACTAGCCGGCTTCATCTGCGTTCACCCTCATTAACGCAGCAGGTTGACTCACTTTTTCCTTCTTCAGTGATGGAGTTTCCATCGTTAAAACTCGGGCTCACCAGTCTGCTAAAAGTCGGTGATGTCCTCTATGTAAAATTCATTCTGTTTCAAATCCCTTTCTGCCATGCTCAGGCCCCGTTATTTAAACTCATAGCCTTATTTCTACTCCTATGTTCCTTCACCTATATGTATATGGTATATTTTTGTTTCTCATTACCGGTGCTAGTCTTTACCTTTTCGAATTCCCTTTGGCCAGGCTTGCAGTAGTCTTGCAGTGCCCAAATCTGATTGACCCGACTTATTGGTATTGATGATCGCTTGACCCACCAGTTGGTTGTCACAAACAACGGTGTTCAAGTGTGAGGAAACCTCAATGTCCAGTCAAAGCCTGTTGGAAGAAGAGAGAACCCGCATAGATGCCCTGTTAGCCAGGAAATCAAGACTCCTTCAAGAGGTCAACGAGATCGAACAGGAACTTCGCGTCGCGGAGACACGGCATGGGAGGCTCCAAAACTCGAGGGCACCGGTGTCCACGCTCCCTGATGAGCTTCTTGCCGACATTTTTCAGCTATGCCAGGAGGATTGGCTCTATAACATGCGCCCTTCGTTCGAGCTTGTAGCATCTCATGTCTCCTCCCACTGGAGGGAAATTGCCCTCGCAACGCCTTTGCTATGGAACAACATCTACATGGTGGTCCGACACATTCCCAGTAGCCCTCGATTTACAAGTCAAGTGGAGAGGTTTTCTGCCCACCTAGCCCGCTCCGCCAGCTGTCTTTTGAAAATATATCTCGTACTCGACACATCCGATATGGTTCCTCACTTCCTAGATCCCTTGACACGCCACGCCAAACAATGGCAGCAAATCTCCATCTCCGTCCCGACTGGGGTCGAGGCTGACCTGTACAGCTCCCTTCACAAGATATCCGCCCCTGCCCTCGTCCATCTCTCGCTGCGGGTCGGCACCATACAGAACCCAGATGCTCCACGAACGGAGTACCCCGCCGAATGTCCCGAAATCCTCATGGGCGGTGGCTCTCCCGCCCTTTCCTTCGTCCGCGTCGCTGGCATGATCGTGGGCAGGATGGCTCCCCCGTACAGCTCGGTAACGACTCTGCACATCGATGCTTGGCCAAAGAACATCATGCAGCACGGTCACTTCCAACGGATGCTCGGCATGCTGCCTCGTCTCGTCAACCTCTCCCTGACAGGGTTGAGCATCCAGCTGCCGCGCGACCCGCTTGACGTCTCAAGCCCCACACCTATGCCCTCATTACGGTCCCTGCGCATCCGCTGCAACGCGACGCCATGCCACCGCTTGTTCACGCTGATGGTCCTTCCCCATCTCGAATCGCTCTCTCTTCATAACGTTGACACGTTCGATTCGCCCCCGATGCCGACGCTACGCTCTCTCACCATAGAGGCCTGTGCGCTCAGTGAGACTGAAGTCGGGCACATGGTCCACGCTTTCCCTGCTATCACAACATTGAGTATCGACCACTCCGTTCCTTCTATATATACCATGCTCGAATCAGACGGGGGGAAGCTGTGGCCAGCGCTCGAAGAAGTGTTCCAACGGGACCTTCGTGCCTCGGATGTGGCGCCATTTTGTCTCATGTTGCTGACACGCGTGAGGGCCGAGATGCCCCTGCGGCGGTTGCTTTTGAATAGGGGAAGCAGGAGGGTGTTGAGAGCCAAGGACCGTGTCTTGGACATGTTGACCCAGTTACTGGAAGTCGACAGGTGTGACCATTGGGATGTCTGGCCGACGGATCTGGGGTATGAGGATCCAGATGACATGGCGATTGAGCTCAGATGATTATCCATGAACATAGCTGTCATGATGATTTCAAACAGTGGCAAGTCGTGGTTTGTAACGAGACATCGGCAGGAGACAAACTCGATCAGTCAGCCAAGCAGACCAAGGATTCCACGGAAGAGTGCCCACCGCGAGCATGTCGGTGGTGGGGAAGCACTGAGCCTCAAAGTCAGGCTTCAGGCACGTATTTTAAGAGTTGAAAGGATGGTGATCTGTCCAGTGTCGAATATTCGTGGAGCAAAGTACATCCCCGTGATCGTTACGAAGATATAGGGGAGGATAACATCAGTATCGGTGACTGGGGATATTACAGCCGTCCGCTTGCTAAGCCGCTCTCCGGGGCCGACGGGACGACAGTTGGAACTATGGTCAGGCGGAGAAATGACGATACAGTTTCCATATGATCGCACATGATGTATGCCCGAGTGTCGCCTGCAGGTATCGCCTCATCGTTTAAGCGTTGACGTTAAGCTGCCAAAGCATGCCTCGAAGGTAGCGCCGGCTTCCCGGTTGGAGTCTAAGACCCTATTCAAGTAATGCTGTTAGACAGTGAGCCCACGTTGCGGAATAACTTTGACGCGTGCCTTCGGTGTGCTGATCGGCCATATATGGCTGAGCAGGGGTTGGGTCACGGACCTGTCACGGAATGAATTCACGTTTGTCATTGCCTAAGAATTGCTCAGTCAGCCTGTTTTCTATGAGCTCCCTTTATACCGCCGAGTAGCCTCCGAGTCCTCACTGTCTCCAACCACAGGACCGCCTTCACCCATGACCAGACGACTGGTCAAATTAACAGTCGTGAATGACTTCGTACGTCCCACCGTCTCTTTCTCGTTCCTTGCTCACCCCGACCAGGTCTGTCCGAACTGCTGTATCGGCCAACATGAGCTCTTGACCGCAATCTCACATTGCACCGATACTCTCCGCCTCCCCCTGACTTTCGAGCTTGAGCACATGCCGTTTAGACTCATCAGCACAGAATGTCTCTCCGATAACATTCCTCCGAGCGCTAAAGTCGATAAGGGCACCTTTTACACCACCCGTCTGGGAAAAGAGAAATTCGCTAACATCGAGAACTACATCGCCAAATGGGCAAAGGATAAAGGGATCCCACTGTACTATTATAATTTCTCTCCTGTCATTGGTCGAAACTCACGTGGTTTCTTATTAGGTCCTTCCGCGGGCCGATGAGCCAGTCCACTCGCGCCCATAGATTGGCCCAAAAAGCCTACCAAATTGGAGGCCAAAAGCTACTGCTCCCGGTCTTGTGCAACATCTTCAAAGCCAATCTTCAGGACAGCAAGGATATTGGCGATAATAACGTTTTGGCTGATATAGCAGTGAAGGTTGGCATGATGAACAGGGAAGAGGTGCGAGGTATCGATCAAGTTTCCTTGGGTACCTTGCTCACCTCCTCTCAATCCTTCCCAGGCTCTCAAATTTCTCACATCGCATGAGCTTGAAAAGGAAGTGAACGACATGTGCGACAAGGCTCGCAAATCCGGTATCACGGGTGTCCCTGTGACGATTATTGATGGCAGGTGGACTGTCAATGGGGGATTGTCATCGGATGTATTCATCCAGGTACTTTCCCGTTACTCGTCTCTCTCTGCTCAAAGAGCTAATCTTATCTTTCTGTATCAGATCTTCAAGAAGCTAGCGGAGTCCAAGGATCACACCGGGTCTCTGTCATCCGAGAGTGTGGGGGACCTATGTGCATGATATCTTTATTTTCCTTCCTGTCACGAGTGTGGTCGCGTCATTCATCCATATTTCTCCTCTGGCTCGTATGTATACAGCATCACTCACGGCTTGTAACGTTGTTTCAGCATACACATTCTCATTGCATCTTTCTCAAACCGTCCAAGAGACGCATTGCATTAAAGAATCATTAGGTTCTCTGCCCAGATGCCCACTTTGCCCAAAAATGAATAAGTGAAGTCCCACTGGTCCATGTCCTGGCCGCAAGAAAGATGGAGCCAAAGTGTGCCATGTGTATCGTATCCTGATCATGACTGCAGGAAGTCCATGCACTCTCCTGCCCTGCGATTGTGCGACTTTTTAAACTCTACCCAGAGTTAACCATCGGGCGGAAGGAGAAAGTCGGGTGTGCATTCTTTTTCGCAAAATTTAGTGTCGACGTGCGAGAAGGGCAAAGTTGGACCACTAGATTAATCATGCCAATGACGAGGACTAAGAATCCCCAGGAGCAGGGGGTTCCGTCAGAGGATTTTCATCGCGGGCTTGTTGAAGGAGAGCATGAAGTCCCTTGTCCTTCACTGCTTTCTATCATTCCCGTACGTTAGCGACGGTCTGGACAGAAAGGGAGGGGGCACAACGCAACCTGTATACACTGCCGATAGCTCTCCCAGATACCTCCACACTTTTCCTGGAACTCTGCGGCTTTCTGCTGGGAGTACGCTTGGCGCTGCTGCGGCGAGGCAGACGCGGCTGCGACGGCGGGCTCGAGATAGCCTTCGAACCAGGCGTTGAAACAGGAGTCGTACGCGCTTTTGAGAGGGGTGCACTCTGGCGAGAGACTTTCTGCCATCGTGGTGGATGTGTTCGCTGTTGTTGAACCAATGCTGCAAATTTAAATCCTTCGCGGCCGTGCGCCGCGTCACTGGCTCGGCTTCAGGATTCTCGTCCGTTATGTACCTGGGTCAACGTCAAGACTCACTAATTTCGAGGGCCGCCTGTCTACAGTCATTCTGCTCTAGGGGATAGATATCGGTAAAGCACGCCGGACAAGTCTACATAGGAGGTACGTGATACTACCTAATGTGACTTTTTCCTCCCAACAGGTATCGCGTCCTGTAATAGTGAAATAAAGATTGTGCATCATGGTTTGGTTCGGATCGCGATGGTTTCGGGGGGGAGACTAGTCCAGATGTAGTGAAAGAAGGCGTCCCCTGACCACGACTTGTGGTACAATCCAATTCGTCTGAGATTGAGGCAACGCAGGGGACATGAAGACGCAGTTTCAGGAGAGGGGTGGGACAATTAGCTGAGTGACATTCGCGGCCCACATCGTCCAAACTGCCCAAACTGTCACTCCTGACGGCAGTCATGCTACCTGAAGGATGGAGGAGAAGACCAACATTGAGGTTTTGTTTGAGGTAATATCCTCAAGCAATTCCACGACACGTTCATGCACCATCTCTCCAGGCTTGTGATGGCGAGTCACAGGCGTCACCTCCATTATCTTGTTGGCCTCCCCCATGAATTGTTGGATAAATTTCTCGGGGGATGCGGCAAAAATTTCTAACCAACCATACATTAGCATCGCCCCTAGACATGATGAGATAAATGGTCTGAATAACCTTCAACTTCACCAAAGAATGGGGTAACATGAAGCCCAGCGAAATGCACAAACGCTGAGGCCACTCCCCTAGATTATGACAGATATGCCACTTTTCGGCACATTCGTTGAGATGTGATGAGAGACTGCTGACTAGTCGATGCGGCCAGTAGATGATCAACAAGATAGGCGATGATTACAAACCCCCAATGGGAATTCAAGCTGTATAGAACGATTTTTAGTGGTATACTGATCTCGATTGGACAGGCACACACGGTAGAGGTGCCCGAGAATCTCTCATCCTTTGATATCTAAACCACTGCAGCACCGCGAACGAACCTAACCTGTCTCTCCTCAGAGTGAGCCTGGATAAAATACTTTCCAGCACGACTTGGATCAGAGAGGAAGTCCCGAAACGACGCATGGAAGGGTGTGAAGTGCAAGAGGTCTCGATATTTGCCGAATTTGAGGACGGAGTGCAGGCCACGCAAGGTCGCCGACACTTCCCCGGGAGAGAAATTGAGGACTGCCTCCACAATCTCAGCAGCTACTGTCTGTCCCGCTACAGGGTCAGTAAATAAGAGAATTTCGAGTATTCGGAGCAGAAACTCCGTCTTTGGGCAGGTAGATAGAATTTGACGATACAGCTTGTCGAGCTCTTCAAACACCTCCGAGCCATTTGGTGAGATTTCGAGAACTTCTTGCAGCCTCTTGATAGGAGAAAAGTATTCTTCATCGATGTATTTGAGCACGGTAGATGCATAGATAAAGTACCCATCGGACCGCTCTGCAAGCAGTCGCACCTCAGCGTCCGAGGGCCAGGGTTTAGGAACGTCGTGCATTATGGCAGCGTGTCGCTCTGAATCATGCGGTTCGTCAAAGCTTTCGCGGAGATGAAGGTAGATGTCCTCGCGTGCCTTGAGGCCCCCATAGAAAGATATATATATGTGAGTGGTCTTATCGAAGAAAAGTTTTACATGGGGTTCGGGGCGGCTAGTGATGAGGACTCGTAAGGGAAGAGACTGAGTGAGGGCGACCAAGTGGGACAGTAGCATGCTCTGATCGTGGTGGGTACCCCTGCACTCGTCCAATCCATCGACGACGACAAGGAACGGCATTGTTCTTGCCCCTCGAGATTCTGAATTGACAACAAACAGAAAGGGGTAGATATAGCCATCTGGACGGCGAGGGTCGTGAAGAACTTTTGGGAGTTGTCGCGTCCAGGAGCTGATTTTGAAAAGAAGAAGCTGGCAGCCAACTGCCCCTTCCCGGCGCATGTATCGGAAATAGTCTGTGCCATCGCTGATTTCCCGGCACCCGCAGGGCCACGCAGCCAACATATGTTTGGCGCTTTTCCTCGCGTCTGTATTGATCCATATATGAACCGCTTTAAGCAAATCCTCTCGTGTACCAGGACGACACCTTGCTGGAGGAGAACGTTCAAGAGAATCGAAAGCAGTGTCTTTGGCAGATGCTCCCCATAGTGCTTCAAGTCCTAGTCACAAAAGCCTGAAAAGTACTCAAGTCAAGTGGCATGGTCAGATGATAGATCAGACGCTGACTGAGAGTGACTGGCCGCTGGGCGCTCAATGGATATGTGTTGCGCGTTGTAGACATTATAGTCTCCCGTCGCAAGGAAAGAACTGTTGTCAACACGCATCGAGTCTGAGCAGAAAGAAGTTCCCGCCATATTGAGAGTAGTGAAAGCGGTGCTCCCCTTGATTCCATCATGGCAGCACCACAGCTAGTATGTCACTACTCAACGTACTCAACTTTCAACGACCCAGAAGATCCTTTTGACTCCAAGCTTATAGCCTGGTTAGCGGTCAAGACAGATCGACTTGTCTAGGTGTAGTAGGCCTTGGAGGTCAGCAGGAAGAGTCCCTACTATCGTCCGCAATATGTCCCATCCACCCGGCCAATTAGGCGAGTGGCGTCAGTGCTGAAGAAACGTCCCTGCCTCCAAGGCCTTCTCAGGCTCTCGCTGCTGGAGCTCCTGCCAAGACAGTGAGGGCTGGTCTTGTTATCTCTTAGCTCTGGGTTTTGGTCTAATTCCATCAAGCTAGTCCTCTAGGAAGGGATATCACGCTTCTACCTGCTGTCATGCTCAATGTCGGACAGATGACTGGGTTACTCTTCTTTTCTCCGCTATAATGGAGGTAGTTGCTCAAGCACTTATCTCATATCATCGGCTTTGTGATATGTGGCTCCCCAGGGGTCAACCTCAAATCTGGGGGTTCCGTTGGACTACTTCTGATGTACTGGCTTGTGGCACCGCTCGTCTCCAGTCTAGAGAAACGTCAATATCGAACTGCTTCACATGTGTCGCCAATGCTAGCTGGCATATCTCTCTTCAGCGACTCAGCCGCTATGTTTTCACATAGATCTGGAGCAGAAATGGTCTATCTTGAGCAAGGATATCCAGAGCTCAAATACCCAGTATTGGCAACTTCCCTTGCTGTCAATGCGATATTCTACTCCGATACTTCAGCACCATCATCCCGAAATACAGCAATAGCACCCCAATGCCCTTGTCTTCGCTCAATAATACACCTTGACTGCTTTAGAGATTCCCTATAGTCAGACAAGGCTAGCCCTTTTCGTCGTATTCATAACAGTCGTAGGTGTGCGGTCATCACTTCGGTTATCGGACACATGGGCAGTTGTCGCTCTATCTACCAAGGGATCTCTTCGGGCCGTCAACATACTATCTGGTTTGAAGCTCGTCCTCTTAGCTTTGTGAGGGCTGCTTCTTGGCACTTCTCATCTGTCTCACAGTCTTGGAAGCACCGTCGTCACTGCCTCGCAGCTCTTTCCGGCTTGACGCATTTTAAAGACCCCTCAGCACAATTCCGTGACCTTTTTCGACGGTACTTTTTTAAACCCAGATTCCCTTGCGACCCCTTTTGCAACTCACTGATTTTCTTTCTTGCAGTTTCTCATTCCACTTTCCTTGGAACAATGCCTTCAACGCGCTGGTGGAAGTGAAAGGTATTAACCCCGTGGTACCGAACCGTTCAGAAATTCTCCTTATTCCTCCTAGCATACGAGAGGTTGCAAGGTAAACAGAGACCCCTTTCGTGCCCAAACCTTTTCTTGACGAAGCCGTTCGGAACGCTTCTTGTGCCGGTGGCATTGAAAGGGTTTTTGGGTTTTTTTGGCAATACAGGCGAGGATGCGTACAACTTTGTTTTGAATCTAGTTGGGTATCCTCGGCTCGTAAGTTGGATTGGTTTTTTTCATCCACGTCCTCTTTTGGATCACTCCAGGTCTTCCAAATTGCCTCTGGTGAGGTCTTGCGTAAAAGGCATGCCGTTGCTGGCCTGGCTTCTAGGCACGGCTTAGTCGCCCTATATCTCTTAATCTGCGTATGATGCCTTGAGGGCCCTTGGTGTGTTCGTTTCCAGCCTGAGTAGGATTGCTCAATGTCCAATGTGTACTTTGAATTTTAAGCAGAATACCACCCGAACACGGCCATGTTTCATTCTGGTATGGGACGTAAGTCCTTAGCATGTTCCCTATCGATTCACCTGGTTCTGTCCTGGGTACTCTAGTTGCGAGCCTATAAACGTCAACAAGCCGAGCCATGTATCTTGCGTTAACCAAGGTTTATTTTACACAGTGTTGTGGAATGTACTGTTGGATTTGGATCGTTTTCCTTCCACGCATCGGCGGGTACGTAGTTACGGAAGAGAATTGGGGGTCGGAGGATGGTATCCGAAACAAGCAGCTCGTTTACCGGTACAAAAGAGATGATGAGAGATCACCCCTCAGTCTTTTGGGCTTCCATGGAAATGATTGACGTTCACCAGGAGATAAGGTGTTGCATTAAGTTGATTATAATAAAAAGCATGGCAGGACTACATCTACAAGTTACTTGGGCGTAAGTATATGCCAACATTCGAGAATTCCCAGTGTTTAAATCGTCACGGTGCTATCTGATCTGGTGGAAGAAAAACGTCGTCATCCGTGCGCAGACCAAGTAACACAGACTGCCGCGCGGCTTCCCAGCGTGCAAGTTCACTCTTTAAACGGTCTACCCTGGTTTCATTGACAGGGTGGGTAGAACCCATGATTCGCCTGATAACGGCCCCTGAAACATGTCGGGTACCAGGATGCTCAGGTGCGCGCTCTGGTATGGTGGAAGACCGAACTTCCCAGAATTTAACTGCCTCCCGGGCGTCAAATCCTGCATGCGCCAAGAGTCTACAAAGAGATGTTTGAGAGATGCACAAAAGGACAGACGTCGGTTGACAGACCTCGCAGAAACAATGTCTGCCTCGATCTCTTGAATGACGTTGTTGGTGCAGTATGCCCCCGCTTTGGATAGCTCCACTGAGCCCATTTTACCCAATTGCGCGAGGGCATCATTTACGAAGGGGCCAAAAATCATGGTCACGGGAAACAAGAGCACTCTCACAAAATCGGTAAGTATGGAGATAGTTCCAGGAACGATAACTGTCGCCGAGGATAAAGATTCGAGGTGATGAGCGAGCACGAGATGGGATAATTCATGGGCCAGTAAGATAGCGAGCTCCGATGTCTGCTCCGGTGTCGGCGTTGGGCGCAGCGAAGTTGGGCGAGGCCGAGAGAAGAGACCTCCAAATAGCCAGGAGAACCATGGTTGATCGTCGACGGACCCAGCCGTCGGCACAGCCATGGGTGTCGTGGCGAGAACATCATCCAGGAAACCCGAGTATACGACGATACCACCCGCACCACTAGGACCAAAACCGTACGAGAATGCGTTGGATGTGCCAGGTTGATCCACTACTATAAGGGAATGTGGCGGTCCGGGTATGGAATGCGGCAGTACAGAAGCCGGTCGTTTGGAGCCTCTCCAACAGGCAAACTGATGAATGTATTCCGATGCGCGCGGACGAGGGCGCAAGGGATACTCTGTGGGTGGAGGCATCGGTGGATGATCTTGATTGTCCGATAACCACTGTGAGTGGGTTTTGGGCTCGTCAATCAATATGGGTATTGTGGCTTCAAGCCTCCGCAAGGTTTCTTCGACCCATTGATATCTCCAGTCAGTCGGTGGGATGAGCTTGGGTGGTCCATCCTGCGCCAAAATTTGGCCGACTGCATCGTACCAGCCTTGTCCCCTCAACTGATTCGCAATCTCCTCCTCCTCTTCCGGTGAGAGGATGATCAGTCGCCATCTAGGGGAATTTCGATGTTAAGCTGTGTTTAAACCATCCTTTGGTTCCACGAACCGTCCTGTTAAAGGCGTCTTTTCGAGACTTGCGACCATGGTTGCCCAGAATAATGCCCCTGGAATCAAAAACAGACCATACAGAATGTATTTTCTGCGCCTTATTCGTGTCACCAGTTTAGCGTGGTCTTCTTCAGATGGTGGAGGACCGTGAATGCAGGCGTGTTTGAGTTTACGAGAGGTTTTTATGTTCTTGAAGAAAATGAATGGGATGAACGTCAATGTGATGCGGCCTGCCATCCTGATAAACTCCATGGATGTGGAGGCCTTGCTATACAAGTTTCAAAACGTGTCTTGGAGTTGATCCCAGTGCCTACCTTTAGCATTGCCGCGAATATCGGAATGAGCGGGCCCTGCGGTCGTGGTGTCGTGTGGAAGGCATTGAATGGAGAGCGAATGATAGAACGTGGACCAGCAGTGAATATTCGAGTGGGTCTTGGAGATTTAATGTGAGTCAGTTGACGCAACATGTGGACAATGACATGGTCGAGGCTGTGTCAAATCAAGCAGATCTATGTATCCTACTGTACAGATGGGTTTACATCACTTCAAGATATGAATGTCGCTTCGTTGTAAAAACTTCCCTCAACTTCCAAACCCTTCGAAAGTCCTGGTAGCACTGTCTCAGGACCCGTGATACTCAATGTAGCAGGATTTATCCACTGCAAAAAATCAGATCTATGAGCTTGTGGCGACCGCCAAAAAAATGGACAAACTTGATAAATGTAAGGCTTCGTGCCCGCAACGTAGTTCACTGCCATCTTTATCACATAGGGGATCTCTGCCAGAACGTCCACCTTTTCTATCAGCCCCTTCGGCTCCTTGCCGTGTCCGACGTCGACTTGAAGCTTCCCTTTAACAGACCCCGGGGCACCGGTGCTCAGCGACGGTCCTTGCCATTCAAAGAGAAGGGCGGTCGGCTGATTGTAACCCGTGTCGGGATCGGGCACAGGGTTCGAATGAGTTGCCCTGGAGACTAGTGTACCCTCGATGGGTTGTTCGTCAGGCCATGTGGTCTCGGCAGTGACAGCGACCAGCTTTCCGCCTACCACGAGCGATCCTATGTTGACCCGTACGCCCCCAGACCCAGCACCCTTCCTTCCGTGGGTACCACAGGTCGTGAACTCCATCTGCACTGCAGAAACTCCGCCATGCTGCTCGCTTTGGAAGTTGGCGTAATTCCATGACGCCGCGACCAGATTTGGCCGCATCCCCTGAATGGCGTGGATGAACATCCCTGGTCCACGGAATGTCGATGCCTTGCCATTGTGGATGATGTGACCGGATGCGATGAAATGTGGCCAAAATCGATGAATGACATATCCCTCAGCCTTTGCAGGGTCAGTTCCAAAATACGTGTATCCTCCTTTGGGACCTTTCCCGATCTTATACCCAGGTACCGAGACCGGACGAGGGACTTGGACTGATAGCTGGAGATCAGTACCAAGGTTGGCAAGGATATTGTATGACTCTGGATGATCAGAGCCAGGGGCCGTCTTGTAGGTGATCGAAAACTCGTCTGCCTTGCAGGACCGCTTGTCGAGACCCGGAGGAGGGGTAACAAAGTTGTTAACATTGATCGATTTCCAGATTGTCTCCTTCGTCTTGGGACTGTGAAATTTGAAGACAAACTGGATAGTGGGATACCACAGACTGGGATCGTCCATAGAATCAGATTTCCGGGGTGGATAAGAGGAGATATGCTCACCCAACCGCGGAATGAATTACTTGAACCATGATAACTGTTCCATCATCGGCAGAGATATAGAATGTCTGTGTTTCGGTAGCGAACCCGCCCCCACACAACCATTCGGTATCCTTGGCCTCGAGTTCGCCAAAGATCTCGTCCTCCTTGAATCTGGAGGACACTGGGTGAAGATTAGGGGCGGTTGGATCCACAGGAGCAGACGTCCTGACGTCGCATTAGGGAATAACCCTGCTTAATACAGGGAACTCACGAAAATATGGAGGAGAACATGGTGGTAGGTAATAGGTTATTTCACTTGAGATGGTTCTTATATCAAAATGACGATCCAAGGTAGTACTAAATGGAGTCTAGACGCCAACTCGGTAACATGTGGCCGTTAAAAACGTAACAGCACGGCATTCTCAAATTCAGCAATCATTGCGAGGTCTTTTGCGTCTAGGTGCTTCCACACTGGTATCATTTGATCCTTGATAAACGGTTGCAGTGTGGGCAATACTCGCCCTTCCATCGTATGTATATTGAGGATCAGACTCCTGGTGCGGGAGAACGCTAAGAGAATCGTTCTGCTGGCAACGGCCATTGCCATCCTTCATCTCGTTAGTCGTCGAAGATGATATCGGCCAAAAGAAACAGCCTACAAGGGAAGGATCTACGCCATCTTCAATGTAAGCCCATGAGAAGTCTTCCTGGTCACAAGATTCGTCTGGAATAGTTTCTTCCCCCGCCTCACAACTATTTCCATCAAATATAGAGCCAATCTTCTCAAATCTCATCGTTCCGTTTTCTAAACACTGCAAGAGATGTTTATTCTGGCTGGCCTTGAGCGAGGAAGGATTTTGTGCTGGGATGGTTGGTGGCCACCCGACAAGTCGAACTCCGTAAACATCAAGATTCTCCGGATTCGTCCACTTCATTTCAGCATTACGAACCCCACTGACTGTTCTAGTTGAGCGGAAAGATGGGCGGGGCATGAACAGTATATGAAGAATAGACACAAACCTTAGCGCTTTCCTTACAGAGTCGTAGAGGTCGGTCTTCAAAGACTTTGCAGAGGTGATGGAGGGTGCGCGACTTGATAAAGACCCTTCAACGGGATTGGCCGCAAAGGTCGAGGGCCCCACATCCCGAAGGCAATGGGATTTAAAAGCCTTTGCGCCATGAGCACCACCACCTCTTAGACCACGCCAGAACTCTCTGCCTTTTACGGTTCCTCCTAGGAACCCTGTATCAGATGGATTGTTGGGATCTACGGCCAGAACGAACGATTGAACGCCTGTGAGCTCGCATAAAGACTCGAGGAGTCGTGAGGCGTCATAGAGGGTGGAAAGGACTGTATCAAAGGTCATGATGAGATGCTTCCACATTTCGAGGACCCAGACCTTTGGACGGAGCATCCTGCTGCGTGTTTCCTCCATCGGTCAAAGGAGGATTGAAGAGATACCTTGAATGCCATTCCGCGACGTACTGTCGAGTCTGTTGTGTAAAACGGGGTCAATTGCACTCTGGGTCACAACGCAAATCCGGTACACCTCTGCGAAAGGTCGATTTTCACGTTCAGAAAATGCCTTGATATCTGCGAGACATTTGTCCATGAAGGTCTCTAGCCTCTCGAGGAACAAGCCATCCGGCGAGCCTGGAGCTCGCGCGCTGAACTCGAGCATTTCAGGCGTGACGCGTGACGTGACCCAAATTTGAATGGGTAGAACGAGGAGCAAGAAGAAAGGGGCGGTCAAGGCTGCGGATCCCAACGTCCAGGGCCCAAATCAGCCTTCGCTACCGTCTTTGCTTCAGAAGGCTCAGTCTCTCATCGTTCAGTGCGACTATGATCTCGCTCAGCGTTTCCTTCGGCGCATTCTGGAGCAACACCCAGCCAACCCTGAGGCCAAGGAAATGCTAGGCGTGGTCCTGCTCGAGACAGGCGAAATAGCCGCCGCAAAAGAGGTGAAGGAGATAGTCCCTCGATCATATTATTGTCCTAGATCATCTTGTGTTTGGCAGACATTCTTGTCATTACTTCCTCCTCATCCAGATGCCCCATCACCCCCTCCATCGTCGGCTCATCTCTATCTTGCCCAATTGAGTGAAGACGATCCACGAGTCGCTTTACAACATTACCAAAATGCCATCGATATTCTCTCTTTGCAACTCAAGGGGAAGGGCCGGGCCAAAGACGACAGCGACGCAGATGAGGTCAAAGGAAATATTGTTCGGGCCCTCGTGGGTCAGGTCGAGATCTGGATGGACCCTTCATACGATTTATGGTACGATGATCTTGGTCTCCAAACCTTGATTGGTCTCACTTCCGCGCAGTTTCGAGCCCGAGGCAGAAGCTACTTGTGAACGTCTCATCGCTCAGGCTTTGGAAATCGACCCGGGGAATTCAGAGGCCTTGCAGGCACTGGCATCCGTGAGGATGTCGCAACAGAGACCAGAAGATGCAAAAGAATGCGTACAAAGAGCGTGGTCTGCCTGGAAAGACCTCGAATTAGGTGACGTCCATACAACCCTCCTCGCCGACGGTTGCTGAGTGGTAATAGATGATCCAAACGTGCCTCCAATCGCCACCCGCCTGGCGCTCGTGAAGCTGTTTCTGGAGCTTCATCTGTTCAATCCGGCACTTTTGGTGTTGCAAGGCGTCATGTCTTCTGATGATCAGGAAGTCGAGGCATGGTACCTTGAAGGTTGGTGTTTTTTCATGATGGCTGAACAGGCTCGGGAAAACGGAGAAAAGTTGGATGATTTAACATGGGAGGAACTTGCAAAAGATTCCAGAGATTGCCTGGAAACATGTAAAATTGTAAGGCTCCTGTATTTTGCATTCCAAATTTATGACATATCGCTCTTCCAGCTGCATGTGAATGAGGGACATCCTGATATGCCTCTTCTAGAACATGCATCGGAGTTGATCAACCAATTAGACCAGCTGGGAATCACACCTTCACCTGTGGATCAGGGGGTTGAACTTGAATGGGAAGATGCGGATGGCAGCGACAGTAGCGATGAGGACGTTGAAATGGAATAGGACCCGGGAGGTCCAAGGTCACTGAAAAAAAGTACAATACATACTCGCGCAAATCTATCATCCGATATTTTCCAACTTCCTCCTCACGACTATTCACTGTTCTTCCTTTCAAACACGATGGCCAAGCTGCGCCGTGATACCCACGAAACCGTCCATTTTCAACCTCAACCTAGACCCTTGCGAATTGTCGCGTCGGGAACTCTATTCCTGAGTCACACATTCTCTATTCCAAACCATCCAGCACCGTCAACCGTCGTACGCGCACACTCAGTAGAGAAGACGAGGGGAGGCGCAGCCAACACGGTATGGACTCATTCCAGCCTCCAGCATTGACTTCTTATACATTTCTCGCCAAGATCCTCTCCCTCTTGGCCCAATTTCCTGCCGTTGAAGCCGTTCTTGTTGCCCCCCTCGGTGGCAACGATGAAGGGAAGCTAATTCTGCGGGATCTTGAAAATGAGGGTGTTATTACGCGTTATTGCAAGATTTGGAAAACCGCTGGTGTACCGAGCGCGTGGATAATGCATTCCGGTGAGCCCACTTCGGGATGCTTGGGCCGTGTTGACCTCTCGTGTCCAGCCGAGGACGATACCCGTACAGTTGTCAACCACAATCCGTTACCGGATATTACGCACGAGGAGTTCGTGTCTTTGCTCGGTCCACTCCTAGCTCCAGAAAACTACCCCCAACTATCACCAGCCATTTCCCCCACCACACCAACCTCGCCATACTCCAATGTCCCAAGGCCCTCTCAAGCTAGTGTCCGTCCGGCCCCTTTTCTATTCAACCCCAATAGCCCCGCACCTTTCGAATGGCTCCACTTTGAAGGGAGATCAGTTAAAACTACGCTGAGTAACCTGAATGGCCTAGACGGGCTCGCGAGGGAGAGAAAGTGGAGGAGCCACTGCGTATTCAGTGTCGATATCGGTCGGAGAGGCAGGCAAGGCGTTGAGGCGGTACGTATTGGATGTTCCTGCAAAGTTTAGACCAGAACTCTGACCTGCCATATGTTCTCATAGCTCATACCCCACGCGGATGTAATCTTCGTAAACAGGCATTATGCTGAAGCAATTTCTACTCACTATGGGACCACCCCTCGCGCATTTTTGCTTTCTCTGATGTCGATGGCTCCTCCTCACGCATTACTCGTCGCTCATTGGGGTAAAGAGGGTGCAGCTGCGCTGTCGTTACCCACCAAGGAGTATTTCCAGAGCTCGGCGTGGGTTGAGGAGAAGCCCCCATCTCCCAAAAAAGCGGCGTCAGGTGAAAACGACACCACTGAGATACAATCGGTGCGAAGTGGTAGCGATTTCTGGGCTGACGGACGAGGTCGAACACCCTCTTCGAGCGCATTTTTTTCTGCAACCTACGTGTCGGACGCAGTCAACGATGGAAGGTTCGGTTCACCACGCCCTTTACGGACTGTGGGGAAAAGTCGACAATATCAGACGGAAGAGGAGGACGGTTACGACTCGCAGGGTACAGAAGTGCCGGATAACGACGACGACGGCATCATCGATGAAGTTGGTGCTCAAGATGCGTTTGTTGCAGGAATGATTTATGCCCTTAGTCGACGCCTCTTGCCTGGGTCACCATATACCCCCTCGTGGACAGGGAAAGGGTCCGATTTCCCATCTCCCGAGTCGGAACACGGCAGATGGCGATTGGAAGAATGCCTTCGGTGAGCAGTTTCGATGTTATATACCTTATGTGGAAGATCCTCAAGTGGCCCTCAGATTCGCTACCGAGCTTTCGGGAAGAAAGGCACGGAGAAGGAATTGGAGTGGACTAGCAGAAGAGATGACCCAGGCGGGATGGTTTGAAAATTGATGTTACGAGTTTACTGGGGACATGTTCACAACTATAGTAGCTACAGTAATAATATAAAGTTGAGTTGCAACAAATTGATGTCAACTTATGATTTTGCCTTTGACCCATCGTCTTCAACATTTCTGTCGCCACGCTCCTCAGAACCGACTGACCGTCATCTATCGGAGTCTGGCGACCTCTACCACGGCTGACAATCCACCCAAAGCCAAGCCCAAGGCCACAACTCCACTCAGGCGTTCGGCATCTGCTTCGCTGCCAATACGCTCAAATCCCACACCTACTCGGGGTGACATTCAGACGGTCTTTACCCTCGCTACCGCCGAGCGTTACCTTCTCTCGAGACTCCGAGGACACCCTAGCCTTCCACCGCGTTCGCAAACTCTTCATGAGTCGTGGTGGGTTCCCAAATGGGGTCCTAAAGGCAAGGAGGGAGAAGTATTTGTATTCTCCAACGGCAGCTTTGTGTGCTGGGGCTTGGGAGAACAGGATGCCCGCAAATTTGCCTCGGAGGTCATCAACCGTGCGCCTGGCATCGAAGTCTCCCCGCTGAAAGAAGTGGAGACAGAGGAGCTCGAGTTTGTCGTGGATCCTATCGAGTTGGGTGGTGCGTATTCATTGGAAAATAGTTTCTAACAGATGTGCTATGCGACTAGGAACACGAGATTGCAGGGTGATCTCATAATACTTGGTAAAATGTCGCCATTGAGTTCCGCACCCCCGGTGTCGGCAAGCCTCCCGCCCATGGTATTCCCTGAGGAGACATTGTTGGCTAGATACTCCTACTCCCAGGCCCTTTCGCGTTCCACGGCTCTATCTGCCCTCGAAGTCTCGCTGGACGAATACTTGACTTCAATGGCACTTTTGCCTCATTCCCTTCAGAAAACGGGTAAACCTGGCATGGGACGAAAGGCCCTCATCAAGAAACTGGGAGAACTTATGAAGTTTAGGCAGGGGTTGAATCTCAATCGCGAGAACTTCAGTGACGTTCCTGACTTTTATTGGGCTGAACCGGAATTGGAACGTGAGTTCTCCAATTTCTGACCGTTAGCCACCGATGATCACGGCTGGATAGGCCATTTTAACTCGATGACCGCTGCCCTCGATGTCAAAGAGCGCACGACTTCAGTGAACGATAAAATCACGTATGCAGCAGAAGTAAGAGCTTCGGTTAATGTCATCCTTTGCTACTTATTTAGACTGGTTTTTTGAAGGCTCAATCTGTATTGCGACAACTTTTAACGGAAGTAAGCCTTCCTTTTTTGACATCCTGAATAGGCTAACATCATTCCAAGTCATCTACGCACTCCATGGAACTGGTCATTATTGCGCTCATTGCAGTGGAGGTTGTCATTGTACGTCATAACACCTTATGTGGGCCCCCTGGAGCTCATGTAGCATAGGCACTTATCCGTGACGGACCGGAACTTTGGGGCATGCTTTTTGGCATTGAGGAAGCGAAGAGTTCTTGCAAGGTCGCAGGATTGGAGCCTGGCATAATAAGAGCTTGATAAATTTGACATTTTTATCCCCCCTAAGTTGCATATATAGAGTATATGTACCCTTTCTCTGAAAAGGAAAAGAGAAAAATCATTATTTCCCAACAGTTGCATTGGCCGGGAGTCGAACCCGGAGCTAGGCCACACATTCAGATATGGGAAGACCCAATGTTACCGCTACACCACCAATGCTGCATTTAACTCTATGATTAGTTTGTGTCGTTACTTGTTAATACAGAATTCTGCACTGGTTATCTGGTGATGGCCTTTCAAGTGACTCCCATGCCACCTCCGCTTCCTCCCCGTCCTCCCCGTCGATCTCAAGACTCAAACCTCTCTCTTCAAGTGCCCTTTCCTGATGGCTACCCAGTCGGAATAACCCCACCTCCTTATCACGAACAGCTCTACGACGATACCTTTCTCAATCCATGGCACAATACACTTGCTGCATCTGCATCTACTACCAGATTGCGTGCTCGTTCCGCAACGGCAGCACTCCCGGATCCTCGGGCTGGCATGCTGGTTGATGGCAGGGAACGCATACCGACCTTTTCCGAACCCCACCTCTATCGATCCACATCGTCCGGCCCAACCTTGTCCCCTCGACAGTCAACGAGCCGCTCGACGAATGCCACATCTTCTTCGCTGTGCCTATATGATGATCCCTCTGTGGCGTCTCTTGCATCTAGTAGCTTGTACCGTGGTCCAGAGGATGACTATGCATCAGTGGAGGTGCGATTCCTGCCCCTGCTATAGCGGCGAAACGGCTCTGATTTCCAATTTTAGGTCACTATTCGGGAGACCGATGACCTTTCTCAAGAGCTTTCGAATTTGTCGTATGTAACAACTCCCATCTGTTCCAGCGAAATCTGAGGTGCAGGTTATCAGGCTGGACTCTGAAGAGGCTCTTCGCCGATTTCAAGCGGGGGAGTTGCCTGATAAAGATCAAGCATGGCATCGACTCGTTCCTTCCGAAGCCCGAGAATCCCTTGGGAAGAAAGAAGTTCAAAGGCAATCTGTGCTTTTCGAACTCTTCAAAGCTGAAAAAGAATACGCCTCTGATTTAGAAACGGTCGAGGAGGCACGTCACAATGAAACTAAACCTTGCACATCGCCAATGTAACATGCCCAATTAGCTAGGTCTTCGTCAAAGGATTGCAGGAAGCTTCTCCACCCGTCATTCCAGCACCGCAGTTGGCAACCTTCATAAGCGCTGTCTTCGGAAACCTTGCGGCTATTCTTGCACACCATCAGCGTATGCTGGCTGCCCTTTTTGCACGCCAGCGCGAGCAGCATCCGTTGGTTCAGAGTGTCGCAGACATTGTCCTGGAGAGTATGTCCCATCTCTTACACCGTGAATGTGCTCAGTCATTTCAATCTAGCGGTACTTTTATCCGAATTTCGCACTGATTATGAGACGTACATCAAACATTATCCGCTTTCCGAATCTCTTCATCGCAGGGAGTTGAAATCCAATACCGCTTATCGAGCATTTTTAGGCTCTGTCTCCGCCCACCCGCGCGTCCGGAAGCGCGACCTTATCACCTTCCTCTCTCGTCCTGTTACCCGCCTCCCGCGCCTTACCCTCGTCCTGGAACAAGTCCTCAAGGCGACTGATAAAAACTATGATCATCCGGATCTGGAAACATTACCTATCATTCTTAGCATCCTTGGTGACCTCCTCAAAAGTACCCAGCCAGGGATCGAGGTGGCTGAAAGCAAAGTGAAATTCCAGGCATTGTGTGAGAGTCTCGTGTTTCCACGAGAAGAAATCATGGTATGATATTTCGTATTTATTGAATGCCTCGGAAGAATTGACTGTGGGAATAGGACATGGAACTCGACGATGAAAGCCGCACAGTGGTGTACTCTGGCCCAATATCTCGACTCACGCAAGGCTCTAAGTGGTCTGACCTTACAGGATTTCTTCTAGACCATTACTGTAGGTTCGCTTCCGTCGCGACTAAGCAAACCTGTTTATTTGGATTTAGTCGTCTTAACCCAGGAACAGAAGGGATCCAATGGACAGGAGAAACGGTACATTGTCCCACGCGTATGAAATTGTTTTTCAGTCACTGATACTGCGCTAATGGGACTTTCCTTCAGCCTATTCACCTTTCGTATTTGAGGACGGGTTCTTTTACCTCGGCTCCGTTCCTCCGAAAGGGAAGAATAGAAGATGGTCGTCTTTTGGACTCATTTCGATTGGCACCCACAGTTCCCGTGTATCCTTTCGTGGCCTATCATGCGTCAAGCAAGTCCACCCGCCGTTATACGCTCTATGTAGCCAGCGAAGGTGTCCGAAAGCGGTGGCAGTCAGCCTTTGTAGATGCCATCGGGGTATATAAAGCACGGCAGGAGGCAAACAAGGTAGCTCCTTTTTTAACCGTCCCAATAAATTTGATCATTGTCCTTTTGACCCAGTGGTTTTATCAACAGTCCTTGACCGACCATTTTTTCCGTTTAGTAGCATCAAACGTCGTTGAAGGTCCAGCCTTGCGACAATCGGGAGAAATTACGAGTGCTGCACCTTTCAGTGAGAAATGCAATCATAGGCTATTCCCCACTCATGTTTGTGACCAGCCATCGACGGCAGAAGATTTCTTGCAGTTGGCTGCGCAGCTGGTATATATGTTTCTCCACGCGGTCTGGAAGGTGTGTCATGTGTCATTTCGAGCTAAGATTGTCAAATTGAAGGTATCCTCAGATTACCATCGAGTATCCACTCTTGCAAATCCGACCGCGTTGACGGCAATCCAGACACTCGGCTCAAAATCCTACAACAAGTTGATAGTCCACTTCAATAACTCCCTTTTTGCTTTGTCCTTGGATGCAATCGCGGACCTTGCAGTGGGACGCACAGAGCCACAACCCGAACCTGCCATGGAACGGGTCGTACCTCAAGAGTCGCCTGTTTATTTTTTCAGATGTGTGCAAAGCGGAGAAAGGGTGCTCAGTCAGTCTTGAACAATCTCAATCATGAAGTGCCTCATAAAACATACATCCAGTCATCTATGGGACAAAGAAATGGCTTCAAATTTCAATGGATCTCCAAGCTGTAGAAGTCATGCACAGGTCTCATATAGGCACAAATCCACAACGCTTTTTTCGACCATTCAATGAGGTAATTTTACCTTTCCTAATAATTATCAACATTTTCATGACTTGTTACGAGCCCGCCAACATTCCTCGCGACGCATATGATGTGAGCCCTCTGAACAGAAATGTGGGTGTATGTGTTAAGGACGGCATCATGATTATGGATCCAACAAAGTATGACTTTCCATCTCCTCTGACCTTGTTCACGAAACTTATCATAATGCGAAGCCTCGCAAACTCGACTCCAGCTGTTGTACCGAGTTTTGTGGATGCCACCGGATATGCTTCCATGGGAGCTCTCAAGACGCGTGTGCATGCAGCGAAACCACTCGGTCTTGTTCGTGCGGCGCCAACAGAGCTCCTCGCGGTATACGACGGTAATTACAGTCTGCCCCATCGTCATATGTTACATGCGGTTGATTTCGGAAATATAGTACTAGGATGCTACATCACAAAGCGAGGCGTCCCTAGCCGTTCTGCGGGTTTCATCAAATGGGAAACACCAGCAACGTCATATACGTGTCGAGGAACCCACCTCTTGTTATTTTCTGCGCTGTTCATAGAGGTTCGGGACCTCACCACCGGAAGAATTGTTCAAGTAATTGAAGGAACAAATATCCGCCTTCTCCATGCCGGTGGTCCCACTTATGGAGAGGATGAGGCCATCCTAGTAGCGATGAAGGGTACTAAGGACGACGAGGATGGAACCAGCGAGAGAATTGTCGAGCTGTTGCAGACGTCACTGATTTCGTCTGCACCAGCTGCGCCTATGCTGGCGCTGTGGGATGAGTGGGATATGTAATGAATGGTGTCGATGCATGGACAGATTACTCACGTCTCGCGGACTTGATAGATTAGCTTAAAGTTATTTAATAAAACTTCTATGTATTATTTCCGACTCGAGTGTCCTAGTGTATGTATCAAACTATGTCGTCAAATCTACTCCTCCTCTGTGGCTTCGGTGGTGAAAACCATGCAAACCCCATCATCACTAGCACTTATGACGACGGAACCACCTAAACCTAGGGATGCGTCCAAAACAGCTGCTCCATGACCACTATGTTCTTGTAATAATTTGCCAGTACGAGCGTCCCAAGTTCGTAAAGTCTTGTCCGCAGACGCGGAGACAAGGAGATACCCTTTTGGAGCTGGATGTGCCAGGAATTTTGTCACAACATCCTGCAAATGATCAGAAAGGGCTAGAAATTTTAAAATCTAATGACCTACCTCATGCTGGAGAGTTGATCGAAGCCGCATAGTACTCAAGTCCCAGATACAAGCTTTCCCGTCTGTGGCTCCTGTGGCCACAACGCCCGCGCTGGTATTGACACCGACGTCGACAAATTCAATGGCTTCAATGCTCTCCCCTTCGGTGTGACCCCCCAGGGCACCGACAACTTCGCCCTTGGCGAGGTTGACGACGCGAACGCCCCCATCAGCGCCTCCGATAACGGCAAGGGTTGAGGAAGGATTGACCCCCAACGATGTGACGCCATCTAAATTGAATCGAGTATCGTCACTAGATATTTTCCACACAGGTGTAGGTGATCGAGGGTCCCAGAACATTAGCGAACCCTCGGCGCATGCTGTTATAATTTTCTTCCCTGATTCGGTCGACTAAGCATGTTGCTGGAGGACATGACAAAATCAGAATCTCACCGTCGGGTGTGAATTCACCACAGTTCACGGGACCGGTATGACCTGCAAACACCTGCATTGTGTTCCCAGATGGCACTGAAATATATAGTTATTAAACATTTGACAAGAGAAAAATGAGAAAAGTTTTACGTTGCCAGAGCCACACGGTCGAATCCTGTGATCCCGCCAAGAGGACATTGCCCTTTGGATGCCATCGAAGGAACTGGGTTATGACTTAGTTTTCAATTTTGCAGTTGAGCCTTCGCGAGCAATACCATGACTTCATCGGGTCCTTGCAGCTCTGTAAGGAACTCCCAAGTTCGGTAGTCTTCTTTTCCTCTTCTCCGCCATATTCTGACCTTCCCATCCATACCTCCGGTAGAGATCATCTCGCCGTCGAAACTCCAAGCGACAGATGTGATGCTGTCCGTGTGACCGGTCAACTTGGCGATGACTTCACCGTCCGTGATGTCCCAGATGTATCCAATATCGTCCTCTCCTCCTGATGCGGCAAGAGGTTCGGTGGGGTGCCCTGCGACGGTGAAGACGGATGCTGTGTGCTCGGTAAAGATTTGGACGGCGTTTGAGGACGATCCGGCCTCCACTTCATCGGCAGCCTCGTCATCTTCGTCCATTGGCTCTTCACCGCCGTCTGGAACTTCGAGCAGGATGTCGTCGGGAGCGATGATTTGTTCGCGCTGATCGACCCCGTCATCCGGGTTGTCTTCGATGTGGGGATCCATAGACATAATCTGTTTTTAAGGCTTGACTGGAGTCGTTCTGGTTGTGGTGGGATGGTACTGAGAATTGGGGTTCGTTGCTAGATTAGCTTGTTATAAATTGGACTCGGTCTTCATTCGATGACCAATGTGATCGATTGTCAATCACTATAAGGTCAATGACCAATCACGGCGAGCAACTTCCACGTCATTCCGACTTCCATGTTGTTCTCCCTCCCCTTCTTAGCGGCTCTGTTCGCCGGCGCCAGCGCGTCAAATGTCCTCGACCTCACTCCAGACAACTTTGATTCCGTTATTGGAAAGGGAAAGCCTGGTCTGGTTGAATTGTAAGTTCCCGCAACCGACAGAAATGTGTCCTGATAGTATTTCCCCCTGCTCACAGCTTTGCACCCTGGTGGTAAGTGTATCTCGATCTCTCCCACTATTTCAACTCCATAACGAACTGTGTTCTCTAGTGGTCATTGCAAGGTGCTTTTCGAATGTCGTAATGTGGGTTAGTTCCGCTGACCAATACACTACCCAAGACTCTTGCGCCAATATATGAGCAACTTGGAGATGCCTTTGCATATGCGAAGGACAAGGTTATCATTGCAAAGGTTGATGCTGACGGTGAAGGGAAACCTCTCGGTCAGAAATATGGCGTCACTGGCTTCCCGAGTATGTACATTGACCTCAAGTCCCGTTCCACTCACCCATGCTCGGTATCTAGCACTCAAATGGTTCGATGCCGATGGCAACCATGAGCCTTACGAGTCTGGACGCGATCTCGACAGCCTTGCAGCATTGTGAGCCAATTACTGAACATATCGATTTCATGCTCAGGCTTTCCACTTCAGTGTTACGCAGAAGGCGAAGGTCAAGTCAAGTATTAAGCCACCCCCTCCCCCTGAAACGACCATCCTGGACGTCTACAACTTCGATGAGGTTGCACTTGTATGTAATGCATACTCATCTTCTACCGTCATTTAATTCATCGTAATCATAGGACAGTTCCAAGAATGTCCTCGTCTCCTTTACAGTATGTATTTTCTTTACCTCTCTCACTGTTTGACTGTTGACCTTCGTAAGGCCCCTTGGTGCGGTCACTGCAAGAATATGAAGCCAGCCTATGAGCAAGGTATGAGGACCATATGCTCTCCTTGCTCCAAGATTAATTCCTGTCCAGTGGCATCAACATTCAAGCCCGAAAGTGATGTGGGTCTTTCCTTTTGTCACACTCTTTCGTAAACTTGATATTCGTACTAGTGCATCGTGGCCAACGTTGATGGCGATGATAAAAAGAACAAGGGCCTAACCGCGAAATACGAAGTCACGGGCTTCCCTACCATCAAATTTTTCTCCAAGGATGACAAGACCCCGACAAGTTACGAAGGTGGACGCACTGAAGCTGACTTGGTGGCGTTCTTGAATGAAAAATGCGGAACCCAACGCGCAGTGGGTGGAGGTTTGACCGATCAAGTGCGTTCCAGATCACCGCTTGGCGAATAATTGGCTCAAATCTTTACGCCGTAGGCCGGTCGTCTCGCTGAATTCGATACCCTTGCCAAAAAATTCTTGGCGGCGAGCGCTGCGACTCGAAACAAGGTTTTCAAGGAAGCTTCTGCTTTAGGCGCTAGCGCAGGTTCGGCATCAAAGCATTACCTACGCGTTATGGAGAAAGTTGTGAATGGGAGTGAGGAGTACATTCACAAGGAAGTCAACCGGTGAATTGGCTCCGTAGATTGATGATGGCGTAAGCTGACTGCGATATGCCTTTTGCATTTCAGCCTGTCGAAGATCCTGGAGAAACGGGGCCTCGCTCCTTCCAAGTTGGATGAAATCAAAATTAAATCCAACATCCTCAAGGCGTTTGTTGAGACGGAAACGATTGGACGGGCGGAATCCGAACTATGATTTAACTCAGTTTACGACGAGTGTAATACTTATTGAGAATGCTAGCACTAGGTACCCAGTTGAGTCGCGGTGGCCACTCTGTTTCGTGTGGATGGCAACCTATGGCCCGTGTCCTCCAGACGAGGTCGTTCTGGCCCGATCTCCAAATTGGTATGTAAGACTATCCTGTTAACTCGGGGATTATGTGAAGAGGATCTGGAAACTACTAGTATGTCTGTATGTAATCACGCCTCGTGTCGATGAAGCAAAGGCATATTCCGTCCACGCTCCTATAAAGACATCGACATCGATAAGGCATCGATAAGTGGATTCGCCTATCCAGGTACAAAAATACACCTAACCCCCTGGCGAGCAACAGGCGGGATATGGAGACATTCTATCAACCACCTGAAGACCAGCCAAACGGATATCTCAAGACAAAAGTTTACCACTATCGACACGATCAACAGGCATGGCGACATGTGTCTGCAAGAAAAACTGCGGTGCAAACACACCACCCATCGAGCCTCAAGCTGGTGACTTGGAACATTGACTACCACACCGAGCGGGTCAAGGAGCGGATGGAGGGCGTTCTTCGACATCTGCAAGGATATGTTTTCCAGGGCATGGACCCTGAGGCGTGCTGCATCATGTTGCAGGAGGTGCACCCGGATGGGTTGCAGCATCTTCTGGAGGACGAGTGGATCAGGAGGCATTTTCTGGTGGTGCCGATTTCTCCCAAGAAATGGCCGATGTGGGACTATGGGAACGTTACGATGGTCTCACGGTCGGTGATCGTGGGGCAAGCAGCCATCTTATCGTTCGGATATTCGCCGATGGGACGAGGGGCGGTGGTGATAGACGTGAAGCTGAGCACGGCAGCGAATAACTCGCGGGAGATTACGCTTCGGATGATCAACACGCATTTGGAGTCGTTGCCGGACGGTGTGGCTATTCGACCGACGCAGCTGTCTGTGCTCGCGTCGTTAGTGAGGAACAAAGAGGAGGTGAAGGGGGGCGTTGTCGCTGGGGACATGAATTCGATGGACCCGATCGAGTTGACGGCGGTGCTTGATGCTGGGTTGAAGGACGCGTGGGTGAAACCGAACTTGGACCCGTCCGGGTTCACGTGGGGACAGCAGCCGGAGAGCAAGTTCCCAGCGGCGCGGTTCGACAAGGTGCTGTACGTGGAACGGAAGAAGCTGTACACGGTGGATGAACCAAAGAGAATCGGGGTCAGAACCGCACCTATTGACGAGTACGGGGTGCCGCTGCCAGACCAGTTTGTGAGCGACCATTATGGGCTGATGACGAGCCTGCGTGTCCTTGGATACAATTGACCACGACGGCGAATTATCGGCTGGAGCGGGTGCAGTGACATCGTCATATCTACGCTGACTTTTAAAACGTTTGATGTTTGGCTGTAAACAACTGTAGTGGATATATATAAAATTGAAAATGATGGTTGGTTGGTTCCCCCGACTCCGACGTCTGCCATGAAGACCCTCTCCATCTTCCTCGCCTCCCTCGCCCTCATCACCTCCTCCGCCATCGCCCAACTTACTATCAACACCCCGTCAGTATCCTCACGTCCCATCCGTCGTCCATCCTAACCCTCTTCTCCAGCACTAATCCTGTCGTTTGTCAACCTCTCCTGTTGACTTGGTCAGGAGGGGCCCGTACGTTCCAAAGTCTCCTCTCACCCCCTGTCTTGCATGGCTCATTGTCCCCCTAGCCCCTTACTACCTGGTTCGTTTACCGGATCACGTCATATTCATTTTCTCACCCTTATCACACTATCTATCATCTGTCATTTTCAGAGGTCGGTATCTACTCTCGGCTCTTGACCTGCTCTGACTCTCTCATACATCAGCATCCTCCCTGGAAATCAGCCCAGTGCCCCGGCTATCCAAACCTTCCCTACTACGACTGCCACATCCCTCACATGGGTTGTCAATATCGCCCCTGGTGAGTGTCTTTTATTTTCCGGCCATAGAGTCTCGTTGCTTGACATGACGCAGGTACCGCCATCGGTCTCACCTTGAAAGATAACTCTGGTCTGACTGCCCAGTCTGCTGCGTTCACTATACAACCTGGTAATACTTCGTGACAGCATTCGAGAGGAATGTACGCAACTCAACTTTCGTGTCTAGGTAGCACAGCTTGCCTCAACTCCACCACCACCACATCCAGTGGTACAGCCACTGGTACTACAACTACTTCTGTAACTACCTCTGTTGCGACCACTACTACCGCGACCACCTATCCTACCACGAATCCTACCACCACAACTTCTCCGTATGTGTGCCTATATTTTTTGCGAATAATATGTTTTGAGATACATTTAGCAAAACATCGACAATCACTTCTGGCGGCGCCGGCACTACGACTACGACCCCCAAATCCGGCGCTCTATCTGCCAGTGCGATCGATTTCAGCGTTGCAGGCCTGGTTGGCGCGGTGTTGATTGGACTTCTGGCTTAAATCTTTTTTTCTTTTCTTTTTTACTTCAAGTCTGGGCTACACGACTTTCCTAGGACACGTCCCATCATTCGAACTTTTCTTCTTGGACATGGCCATGGTTGTTGGTTCTCCTATTTCAACCAAGTACATGACTGATTTACATGTTCATTAATTCAAGCTGTGGACCCTATCCTCGTTTTTGACCCTCCATGACATCTTTATCCAACGCTGGCTATACCCCTTCTCAATCAAAATGAACTCGCCAACGAATTGCAGATGTTACTAGCAAAGGAGTCTTCCCTTGAATGGGTTGGAACGTTTGCTCCCACCTGTATCAGTCTCTTGCCGTCATGTATCTTTATATTCGAATTCGAGTTGAGAAATCCATCCATGTTGTTTCTTTCGCGCGTGACTTTTCATTGAGCATGGACCTTGTTGAATCATGGGGTTGACATAGCTTGGCAGGGCGCGACTGACCAATAGCAATGATGAACGATCAGGGCCGCAGCAGAACACGTGCGATAAGGCGTCGGACATTATACGCTCCTAGTCGGAACCGCCGCGAGTTACACCGCTGGCAGGAGACGTTACAAGTCTGACATATACACATAACCATAATCTATTTGTGTGGCGTCGCCATAGGGATTTATATGGGTATCCATGACCACGACGCACAACTAGAATGTGGGTATGTGTGTGG